>OFFL01001121.1_pt1 | contig 22227 bp, 19 predicted proteins | sample 1521391 | NCBI WGS metagenome assembly OFFL01 (sample SAMEA3504082, study PRJEB24116) | mouse gut metagenome | biome: mouse gut; feature: mouse-associated habitat; material: faeces | place: Denmark | collected 2011
AAATGGCAACAACTTGGAATGAGGCAGTTACTTATTCCAAAAATAACAGTTCGGCTAGGGTCAACGTTACTTTAGGTGGTAATTGGACTGCACAAAGTAATAGCACTTATGTAACAGCATTTGGGACAGGAGCAGGATTTTATGAGGGCAAAATTTATATTAATGATGGCATAAATATGGTTTTGGACTTAAATGGATATGCTATAAACAGAAATTTAAGTTCGCAAACAAACTATAGCGGTGTATTTTATGTAAATAATGCTATTTTTACCTTAAAAGATAGCTACTATACAAAAGACAAAGCACAAACAATGGATAGTGTGGCAAAAATACAAAGTACAAGAATAGGTAAAATCACAGGTAATTATTCTAACGGAACATATGCTACATTGGAGTGTAAAAATGGAGCAGTATGCAATATATATGGTGGAGTATTTTATAATAATATTTTGAGCCCTTATGAAGAAGCGTACTATGGTAATGCTATTAATGTTGAAAGTGCTACTTTAAATATTTATGGGGCATTGGTTGCTTTTAATATAAATAATAATTATAGTAGCCCAACTTATTATAGAAGTGGAGTTGTATTAGTGGGGGAAAGTGCAAATGCAACTTTTTATGATATAATAATCAAGGATAATAGTGGTACTGCGAAATTTTGTGGTTTTTTGGGAAATAGTATGCGTGCTCATACTACTCGAATAGGAGCAGGCGTACAAATATATGATAATATGGATGATAATGACGAGCAAAAAGATTTTTTTGATGTGTTTTCTCAAATAATTGAGTCACTAGATAAAGACGGAAAAACTACATATATTGGTATTAGTATGGAAAATTATGAGGATAATAAGAATTTTCTTGCCGATTATGGTAAATACAATAGTGCAAATCCGCAAAAATATTTTTTCATAGACAAAGGTAGTTATGCGAAAAATTATATTGTATCATTGAAAAATGGCGAGTTAACATCTGATATAAAGTTAAAGAGCAATACATACGACTTTGTATATTTTGAGGACGGATATAGGAAAAATTATAAAGATAATAACATCAACCATGGTAATGATTACAATATGCTTGAAAAATTTGGCACAACAAATGCTGTATTAGGAAATATAATGCCAAACACTTCGATAAATACATTAATTAATGCAATTAATTTTGACGGAAGCGAAGTCGCAATATATGATAATAAAGGCAAATTGGTATTTAACAAAGGCACTGCGGCAAGCGGAGTGGATATAAATAACAATATAGTAAACGCGGTCGGTACGGGTTGGCGATTAGAAACATATTCCGATAATAACAATAAAATAGATACTGTATATTTGTCCGTATTGGGTGATGTGAATGGAGATGGTAGGATAACTGCAAGTGATGTGGCATATTTAAGACAGTTAGCGAGTGATGCAGCTTTATTTGACAGTTTAAGTATGCACAAAAAAATTGCTGTAGCTATTACAAATAAAGGTGGTATAACCAGATTGGATGCGGAAATCTTGCGGTTTGTAATTGATAAAATTGTCTCGCTAGATGATTATGTTTAATTAGTAGGAATAAAATTGTATAATATTGGCAAGCTTATGTATACTATTACTACAAGAGAGGTGTATATGCAAGCAGTAATAATGGCGGGAGGCTATGGCACTAGGCTTAGACCGCTAACCAATATAATTCCTAAACCTATGGTGCCGATTATTGACCAGCCCGTAATAGAGTACATTGTAAAACATTTAAAAAAATACGGGTTTAACGATATAATAATTACATTAGGGTATAAACCGCAGGAAATAATGTCATATTTGGGGGACGGCAGTAGGTACGGAGTTAAAATAAGGTACAGCGTCGAGGATTCGCCTTTGGGTACGGCGGGTAGTGTAAAATCCGTTTACGATATGCTAAGTAAAACATTTTTAGTAATCAGCGGAGATAGTTTTACCAATGTCAATTTATACGAAGTAGCAAAATACCATGCAACTCATCCCAAAGCCATTACTATGGTGGTAAAGGAACTTGAGGATGTTAAAGGTTTCGGCGTGGTTAAATTCGATTCGGACGGAGACATTTTATCTTTTGTGGAAAAGCCGGAAAAGAGTAACGAAAAATTTGTGAACACAGGTATGTATATGATAGAGAAAAAAATTCTGCAAAATATTCCTGACGGCAAGTTTGATTTTTCAAGAGATTTGTTTCCTAACATATTGGACGAAATGAAAGCTTATGTAATGCATGAGTATTGGTCGGATATAGGTACATTGTCATCCTACTATCTTACAAACAATGAAGTAGCATTAAGCCCCGAATCTTTCGGTATCTCCTTTTAAAATGTTAAAACACGTCAAAAATCGATATTAATTAAAAATAATCGCTTTACACAAAGCGATTATTTTTAACTCAAAGTTCAATAGATAATCTTTAAAAAAGTACATGTAACAAATATTATTATGCCTATATTTATTTTGCACAAATAAAATGTTTTATAGTTTTTAAATGAATTTTGATTTTTTAAAAGTTAAATTTAAAATACTCTTTAGAGACTTGGTTTTTTAATTACTATTGACAATATCTACTCTTAAATGTTATAATTATGCTATAGTAAATATTAATATTTTATAAGGGAAATAGGTGCGAAAATGTTTGAGATTAAAGGAAAAGATTTTTTGTTAAACGGCAATAAAATCAACATTTATTCGGGTGCTATGCATTACTTTAGGACATTGCCCGAGTATTGGGAAGATAGACTTACCAAAATAAAACTTTGCGGTTTTAATACGGTGGAAACTTATACTTGTTGGAATTTGCACGAGCCTAAGAAAGGCGAGTATAATTTTGACGGGATGCTTGATTTGGAAAGGTTTATACAAATTGCACAAAAAGTGGGCTTGTATGTAATAGTAAGACCGGGTCCGTATATTTGTGCAGAGTGGGATTTTGGCGGACTTCCTGCTTGGTTGCTTGCGGATAGAAATTTAAGACTTCGTTGCAATAATGAAATTTATAAACAACATGTCGAGGATTGGTTTGCTGTATTGTTTGCTAAAATCAAACCGTATTTAGAGGCTAACGGCGGTAATGTAATAATGATGCAAGTGGAAAACGAATACGGCAGCTACGGCAATGACATAGAGTATTTGGAGTGGGTAAAAAGCCTTTACGCTAAGTTTGAAATGGATGTAATGTTGTTTACTGCGGACGGTAATTGGTGCAATATGTTGTCAGGCGGCTCGGTAGACGGCGTTTACAAAGTACTTAATTTTGGTAGCAATGCAAAGGGTGCGTTTGGTGCGTTGAATGGTTATCAGGAAAATATGCCTTTGTTCTGTGGGGAGTTTTGGTGCGGATGGTTTGACCATTGGGGCGAAAAACATCATACTCGCGGCAGTATGTCGGTAGTAAACGAAATTAAAGATTTTTTGAGTATGGATGCAAACTTTAATGTTTATATGTTCCATGGTGGTACCAATTTTGATTTTTGGGCAGGTTCGAACTATGAAAAAAACAAAATTCATCCTACCATTACAAGTTATGACTATTGCGCATTTTTGACTGAATGGGGGGACTATACCCCTGCATATCACGCTGTTAGGGATGTTATGCATGCTCATTTAGGTTTGGAAAAACAGCCATTGCCTGCAAGCCCTAAATTGCAAAATATAGGTGCTGTAAATATGACAGAGAGTGCAAAATTGTTTGATAATCTATCAAAAATCGGTACTAAATACAGATGTGCTACGCCGGAGAGTATGGAGTATTTTGGTCAAAACTATGGTTTTATTTACTATGAAACAAAGCTTAAAGGCAAATATGTAATGCAACCTATGAAAATTGAGGGCGTTCACGATATAGCACATATTTATATCGATGATAAAAAAGTTGCCGTATTTGACCGTAACAACAAAAAGTCTATTTTCGGCGACAAACACAAAATGCTTGTAAGCGGTGTGGATGGAGAGAAAAAAATAGGGGTGTTAGTTGATGCAATGGGCAGAATAAACTACAGCACTAATATGGAAGACCGCAAAGGTTTGGAACGTATCATTTACGGTAAACAAATTATGTTCGGCTATGATGTATATTGCTTGCCTATGGATAATCTTGATAAGCTTGAGTTTAAAAAGGAAATGGCAAACGGAGAGCCTGTGTTTGTTCGCGGAACATTTAATGCAAATAGTAAAGACGATTGCTTTGTGCATTTGAATAATTTCGGCAAAGGCAATGTTTGGATTAATGGTTTCAATTTAGGCAGATATTGGACAAAAAAAGGTCCGCAAAAGGCACTTTATTTACCGGGCAGTTTGCTACACACAGATAAAGATAACGAGATTATCATTTTTGATATTGAGGGTTATAAGGATAGCAAAGTTGTGATTGATAATAAACCTGATTTGGGATAATCGGTATAAGGAGGGAATTATGAAAAGAAAAAGCGTTTTATTGATTGTGGCAGTTCTTCTTATTGCTATGTTTACTTTGGCGGGTTGTAGCCCTAAAGATGACGGACTTTTGGATAGATATACAATTCCACAAATCGATTTGGATGCAACTGCTATGCCAGCGGATATAGCAAATGAGTATAAAGAGATGTATGGTTATGATGTTGTGGACGACAGCATTGACTATCTTGCGCACCCCGATGCAGTTCAGCTCGATGACGGAAGAATGGTTATATACTACTCCAAAGGTCATGGAAGAGGTGCTATCGGTGGCAAAGTGTCTTCTGACGGAAAAACTTGGGAGGAAATTAAAGGTTTGCCTATTAGCTGGCAAAACAGTATGGAAACCCCTACCGTTTATAAGCTACAAATGAATAGAGGCACTACAAACGAGAAAAGCAGATATATTTTAATAAGCGGTTGTCCTACTTGGGGCGGTAAGTATAAAGGTAATGGTTTTAATGTTTCGTTAAGTGACGATGGTATTTCCGGATGGACGGAGTTCCAAAACTTTTATGGTTTGGATGTGAACGGCAAAAAAGGGGATAACTTCGTGGCACCTATCGTTGCAATGGCATCACTTACTCAATTAAAAGACGAAAATGGTAATTGGACAAATTCATGGATGGGATTTTTCCATGACGATAATGCTTATAACTACAAATCTATTTTGACTTTTGACGATTACGGTTATATGAAATGGTCTGCACCTGAAAAATACTTTGCAAAATACAGAAAGATAGAGAAAAAAGCGTTTATGTGCGAGGTTGAAGTTGTGCGTAGCGAAGCAGGCGAAGGCAACGAATTGATGCTTCTTGCAAGAAGCAACGGCGCAAACCGCAATAAAGAAATGAATAGTTTAATGTCTATCTCAACCGACGAAGGTAAAACTTGGAGCGAGCCAAAACAACTGCCTGCAGCAGTAAACGGCGAAAGGCATAAGGCAGAATGGATAAAGGACAATAATGGTAATAATAGATTGTTTATTACTTTCCGCTCTATTAGTAAGGATTCCAAAAATTTTAAAGCTGTTGACGAAACCGTTGGTTCCGGTAATGGTAAATGGTACAGCGAGGGCTGGGTAGCTTGGGTTGGCACTTTTGATGATTTAAAAACCGGAAATGAAGGTCAATATCGTATTAAACTTGCACATACTTATTTGCCGGAACAAACAAAATCTGTGCTTGCAGCAAACGGCGACTGCGGTTACAGCGGTAATGTTGTATTTGACGGCGGTTACAAAATTATGACAAGTACTTACGGTATGTTCCCACAATCAAGGGATAAGACTATCATTGCAAGTAAAGTTATCGATATTAAATTGATTGACCAACTTGTTGCACAAATGAAAAAATAATTTATAATAGAAAAAACAGCCGACTGTGTCGGTTGTTTTTTTGTGCTTAAAATTGAGAATAAAGTAATAGATAATACTATTATTAATAAACTTAAAAAACTACTAATTGGCATTAAGAAGTATTAAAATGGCGAATATATTTTATTGGGATTACAGTATATGCTATTTGTAAAGTTGCATGAAAAAAATACCAAAATTTTAAATATTAATAACCGATAAAATGAGTAAACTAACAATAACAAGGGGAAGATATGCAGGAGAAAATTCCTATCGAAGTTATTGTTCGTTTTACCGAAAAAGGGGAAATACGCCCTTTAAAAGTCAATTTCGGGGATAAAATTTATTTGATAGATAAGGTATATAACAAAAGTTTGGCAACGCCAAAAGGCAGTTTTGGGGTTGCTTTGGAGTATAGTTGTTTGATTTGCGGAAAAAGAAGAAAAATATATTTTGACCGTTATGAAAACTTATGGTATATTATGAAAAGGACTAAAGAGGAAAAAATTTTAGTCCCTTATAATCCCTTAAATTACGATATTTTTACCGATTAACCCCGATTTTTTGCAGTTTTTTGTAAAATACTTGTTCAAAAAATCAAAATAGTTATGCTATAAATACGAAATTTTAGCATTTGTCATAATTTGTTAGTACAAACCATAATATTTGTGCTATAATAAAATTACATAATTATTTGTCGGGAGTGTATATGAAAAATTTTAGGTTGACATATAAATCAACAATGACGATAGCTTTGATAGCTATAATTTTGTTATGCGTTATTTGCAGTGGTTTTGGCATTGCTATTGCCGAGGAAAATGCCGCTGATAATATTAAAGTTGTTCATATAACCGATTTGCATTACTATCCGACTTATTTGTGTTATAAACAAACAAAAGAAGATTACGATAACTCTGCAATGGTAAACAAAAGTAAGTTAGAGAGCAAATTGATTGCAGAAAGCAGCAGTGTGCTTAAAAAACTTTTTTCGGATATAGCAGGAGATAACAATACATTAGGGAAGAAAAACAGTTTGCCCGATTATTTGGTTGTGACGGGAGACCTTAGTAGTGACGGAGAAAGAGTAGCACTTATAGATATTGCTAACGCACTTAGAAGTTTACAAAACAAAATAAGAGCAAAGGGGAATGAAAATTTTCAAATATTCGTAATACCGGGTAATCATGATATTTCAAACAAAAATGCAACCGATTACAGCACATTAAAAGGAGCTCCTATCGAGGGGGTTAACAGGAATGATTTTGCAAAAATATTTGCAGGGTTAGGATATCCCGATATGTCATTCGGCGAGGCTGCAGATTATTATGCAAATGACGAGTTTGATAATGTCAATTTAAAATATTTGCCGTATGAGACTGAAAGCAGATATGTACCATCTACAAATGCCAAAAATATCAAGTTTTCGTATATGTCAATGAACGATTGGAATCAAGAACTTGGCGACGGCGATTTATCCTATGTCGCAAATTGTGCGGACGGCAATACTTTTGTAGCGATTGACGGAGTTGTTAAGGGCGAAATAGGTGGAAAGGTAAACTCAAGCGTATTTACTTGGCTTGAAAGTATAAAAAAAGATAGCTTAACAGGCAATATTATGTCTTTGACTCATCATAATGTTTTGCAGCACTTTACAATGCAAGAAAAATGGTCAAAAGACTATTTGTTTGGTAATTGGGAACAAGTAAGGGACTATCTGGTACAAGTAGGTGTAAAATACAATTTCAGCGGACACATGCATGCCAATGATATTGCAAGCTACTGCAACTATGACGGATATAATCTTTACGATTTGGAAACAGGCTCTCCTGTAGGTTATGGTGCTCAATATAGAGAGACAAATATATCATTTTTATCGGACGGAGCAAGTGATTTAAAACAAAAACTTTGTACTATAATGGATGTTGATTTGTCTTTACTTCTTAAAGATGGTTATTTGGTGAAAAATAAAGACATTTCTTTCATCACGGGCATCGGCATTGACGGAACAGTAAAAGATATGGCAACTTACATTAATGAAAGGTTGTATGTTGATATGTTGGACAATGTTTTGAACAGCACCATTCAAATGATTGACAGAGATAATTTTGCGAATCTTTTGTACGGATATATAGAAAAAAGCCTTACTAAGTACAATTTCATTAAAAATGTAATAGACAAGGACAGTATAAAAGCTGTATTGCTTAATTTGTACGATAAAATTCAAAGCGAAACACTAAAAGACTACATTTATACGGGTGACAAAGAGTTTTTGCAAGGGCCAAATGATAAACTTAGGGCGTATTTGTACAACTTTGCACAAAGTGTAATAAATATGGAGATAGAAAGCAACTATACTTTGCAAGATTTGTTTGTTGATAGTTATACAACGCATTTAAAAGGTGGCGAGGGTATTTATTTGCCTGCAAATGACAGACTTAAAAATGCTATCGAATGGATGCAATCGGGTAAATTCGTTGCCGATTTGGTTGAAAAAATCAATGATAGTAATAACGGAGTATCCAAGTTAATAAAAGCTGTGCTTTCCGCAAATTACGATTTGACAGTCGGCTTGAGTGCGGATAAGATAAGCAACATAAATGCTTTGCTAACCCCAATAAGACTTGATAACTTCAATTTGGATAAATTGTTGACAAAACTTTTAAAAACCGATGACTCTACAAGCAATATGATAGATGATAAGTTGACTTATATTTTGTCGGATAGCATTGCAAAAGGTATAGGTCGTAACTTGAGTGATGTAGTTTACTCGTTGGTTACAGATGTTTCGTATGATGGAATAGCGGGGATAGAAAGCAGGGTCGTTTATTCGGAAAATGACGAGCACTCGCACTATGCAAACGGAAACAAAAGACCTGCAAGTATAACGGATGGTAGGTTGCCGTCAATGATTACTATGACATTGGGCAAAAATGTTTATGCAGATAGAAATATCGTATGGTTTACGGACAAAAGCATAACAGCAACCGATTTGCAAATTTGCGAGGGGGATAGACAGGCGTTTATTGACGGAACAAGTCCTATCAGTTTGCTAAAAGGTAAAACGCAAATTTATGCGGTAGATTTTCCGCTTGCGGAATTGGGAATTGTGTCCACATATACTACCAAGGAAATTGCAAGGCATCAAATAAATTTAACGGGACTTAAAGCTAACACGGTTTATACTTACAGAATCGGAGATATCGATAATTGGTATTGGAGTGAAATTTATACTTTTAAGACTGCAGATATTGCGGAAAAAACACCATTTGAAATATTGATAACAACAGATATGCAGGCTATGACCAAAAATTCGTATGAAAACAGTTCTAAATTGTTAAAAGCATCTTTAACTGCATCCAAGTTCGGCTATGATTTTATGTTTAATTTGGGCGACATAGTGGATGACGGAAGAAATTTGAGCCAATGGCAAAATTATTTGGATTGCAACGGTAAAATTTTTGGCAGTTTGCCACAAGTAATTGCTCCTGGCAATCACGATGTAGCAGAGTTTGTCGCACCGCAAGATTATGTGCCGTCTCAAAGCGATGTGGTAATGTCAAAATACCAAGCACTTGATTTGCACTATAACTTTGAGGGTAAAAACAACTATTATTCATTTGATTATAAAGGTGTGCATTTTGTTGTACTTGATACAAACAATATGAATTTAGAGCAAATCGATTGGCTAAGGCAGGATTTAGAGGCAAATAAAGATAATTTAGTTGTAGTAGGAATGCACAAAGGAATTTATTCCGCAGGCCCTCATCAAAATGATACCGACATTGTTAATATGCGTAAGCATTTGAGTAAACTATTCAGCGACAATAAAGTGGAAATCGTATTGCAAGGTCATGACCATATTTATAGCGAAAGTTTCTTTTTGGACAGCGAGGGTAAAAAAACGGATACGCCTGTATACAAACAAGGTGCACCTATAAACAACAATAACGGCGGTGTGTTGTACGTAACAATGGGAACTTCTGGCGATAAGTTTTACGATTTTAATATGAACACCGATGACTTTATCAACAAAGGTAAAATGTTCCACTCGCCTAAACTTAAAAATCCTACTTTCGGCAGGATAGTATTTGATGGACAAAATATATCTTTCTATTCATATCAATATGATATAAATAACGATAGGATAGACCAATTAAAAATGTTTAATAACAATTCGATATGGATAATTGTTACCATAGTAACTGCAGTCGTTATCGGGGTAGGAATGATAATTTTGGTTATCTTTTTGTTAAGAAATCACAAAAGAAAAATAGAAAAATGCAAACAAGATAATGAACTATCTTTATCTACTATAGATGAATCGGAATAACTATTCGATAATTAGTTGACTTTATATTAAAAATCATAATTTTATATAAAATTTTAAAATTAGGTATTGTGTTTTTTATATTTTAGTGTTACAATAAATGTGCAGCTATTTAGTTGCACATTATATTTTTTTGGAGATATTAAAATGAAATGTAAAATTGGTATCAGACCTGTTATTGACGGAAGATGCGGTGGCATTCGTGAGAGTCTGGAAGAACAAACAATGAATATGGCAAAATCGGCTAAAGCGCTTATCGAAAGTAACTGCTTCTATAGTGATGGTACTCCTGTTGAGTGCGTAATTTCAAACACAACCATAGGCGGCTCGGCAGAGGCTTGCAAATGCGAGGAGCAATTTGCTACCGAAAATGTTGTTGCAACCCTTACTGTAACGCCTTGTTGGTGCTATGGTACGGAAGTTATAGATATCAATCCAAATACAATAAAGGCAGTTTGGGGCTTTAACGGTACGGAAAGACCGGGCGCGGTATTTTTGGCTTGTGCGGTTGCAGCAAGTGCTCAAAGAGGTTTACCGATATTTTCTATTTACGGCAAGGATGTTCAAGACCTTGGCGACACTGTTATCCCTGAGGATGTAAAACAAAAGATTTTGTCTTTTGCAAAGTGTGCGATTGCAGTAGGACAAATGAAAAACAAAACTTACGTAGGTTTGGGTGCTGTATCTATGGGTATTGCAGGCTCTTTCTTAGATGGTAACTTAATGCAACAATACTTTGGTATTCGTAGTGAGTGGGTTGATATGGTTGAAATCGACAGACGTATCAATCTTGGTATTTATGACGAAAAAGAGTATGAAAAAGCTTTAAGCTGGATAAAAGCAAACTGCAAAGAGGGTATTGATATCAATGACTACAACAAACCTAGGATAGTAATGACTAAAGACAAGTTGTGGGAGTATATTGCAAAAATGACTGTTATCGTTAACGATATTATGTTTGGCAACCCTAAACTTAAGGAAATGGGATTCCCTGAAGAGGCAAACGGAAGAAATGCTATTGCAGGCGGTTTCCAAGGTCAAAGACAATGGATTGACAGATTGCCAAACGGCGATTTTATGGAAGCTATAATGAACACCTCATTTGATTGGCGCGGTAAAAAAGAGCCGTTTATTTTGGCAACGGAAAATGACACCTTAAATGGTATGTCAATGCTTATTAACAAGCTTATTACCAACCGTGCAAGCATTTTTGCAGATGTACGTACATATTGGTCGCCGGATGCAGTTAAACGCGTTACAGGTTGGACACCTGACGGACTTGCTAAAAACGGATTTATTCACATGATAAACAGTGGTGCAGCAGCACTTGACGGTATTGGTGCTTGCAAGGATGAAAATGGCAATGCATGTATGAAAGAGTGGTGGAAGATTACTAAGGAAGATATAAAAGCCACTATGGATAATGTTACATGGTCACAAGCAAACCTTGACTATTTTAGAGGGGGCGGATTTAGTTCCAACTTTAAGACAATAGCCGAAATGCCTGTTACCGCAGTAAGGATAAATATGATTGACGGTTTAGGTCCTGTACTTCAAATTGCAGAGGGATATACAGCGGTTATTCCTGACGAAGTAGATACAATTTTGCAAAACAGGACAGATAAAACTTGGCCGTCAACTTGGTTTGTACCAAACCTAACAGGAGAGGGCGCATTTAAAGATGTTTATAGTGTAATGGCAAATTGGGGAGCAAACCACGCAGCATTGGCTTACGGCCATGTAGGTGCGGATTTGATTACTATTGCATCTATGCTAAGAATACCTGTAAATATGCACAATGTCAGCGAGGATAGATTGTTTAGACCACATACTTGGACTGCTTTTGGAACAAAGGATTTGGAGTCTGCCGACTACAGAGCTTGCAAAACTTACGGACCTTTATATAAATAAAAATTTGTGGGCAATGTTTGCCCACAAATTTAATAAAAAATTAGATAAAAAGCAAATATCCTATCAAAAATCGAGGGTATTTTGTAAAAGAGAGGATAATTTATGGTAAAAAACACAAAAATCGGTGTGCTTGAAACAATAAACAGAGTTTACTATAACGGACTTACAACAACAAGCGGCGGTAATATTTCTTGTATGGATAGCGAGGGTACTATTTATATCACTCCGTCGGGCGTGGATAAAGGAACGCTTAAGGAAGAAGATATAATGACTGTCAAAGCGGACGGCAAAATAGAAGGTAAGCATACCCCGTCAATGGAGCTACCTTTTCACTCTAACATATACAAATGCAGGGAGGATATAAGGGCGGTTGTTCACGCTCACGCCCCTAGTGTCGTAGCTTATGCAACTGCAAGAAAAATCCCTGATAGCAGCGTTTGTCCATGCTATTATAAGATTTTGGGGGAAGTTGCTGACAGCGTTTATGATTTGCCCGGCTCATTGAGTTTGGGAGATATTGTAAAAGCTAAGTTCGACCAAGGATATAACAGTGTAATGATGCACAATCATGGTGCAACAGTAGGCGCAGAAGACTTGGAAATTGCATACAGAAAATATGAAACACTTGACAATTTGTGTGCAACATTGATAAATGCAAGCATTTTGGGTGGTGTAAAAAAATGCGATAACCATAGCGATTACAGCATGAAGATTGACTCTAAAAATAGTAAATTCACCAAAGAAGAAAGCGAAATGGCAGAGCAAATGGTAGACTTTATCAAAAGAAGTTTTTATCAAAAACTAATGTCTACAACTTTGGGCACATTGTGTGTTAGGTTGGATAATGGTACTATTTTGTTTAATCCCGACAGTGTAGGCAGGCATGATATAAAGGTTTCGGATATTGCAAAATACAGCGACGGAAAGTTTTACAATACCAGCGACACAAACGCGGATTATTTGAAAATTGCATTGCAAATTTTTGATAAAATCAAAGAGGCAAAAGTATGCTTTATTTGTATGCCTAATGCTACTATGGGCTTTAGCGTTTCGCATAAATATTTTGATGCAAAATTAATACCAGAAAGTTACATAATGCTTAAAAACGCAGTGCAGTTAGAGTGTGGTGTAACTGCGCAAGATATTGCGGCTAATATGGGTGTAACAAAACCGCTAGCTATAGTAAATAACGAATGTGTTATAACAATAGGCAAAAACCTTACAAAAGCTTTTGACAGAATGGAAGTTACAGACTATTCTGCACGTTCTATCATTGCAGCTTGCAATATTGCACAAATTACGCCTATCAATGACGAGCAAAGTGCGGAGATAGATAGGACTTTTAACGGGTGGTAATATGAAGTATTTGGCAATCGATTTGGGCTCTTCAAGTGCAAGGATAATGCTTGCGGAAAAAGAAAATCAAAACATAACTTTAACGGAAATAGCAAGATTCCCCCACTGTGCGGCTCTGGATAATGCAGGGCATTACAGGTGGGATATTGACCATTTGTTTGGCAATATCGTAGAGCAGATTAAAAAAACTATAGAAATTGATAAAATAGCGTCTATCGGTATATGTTCTTGGGGTGTTGATTACGGCGTTATTGGGGACGACGGCAAATTGATAGATATGCCGTATTGTTATCGTGACGCACGCGGCGAAAATGCTTTTTGCAAATTGCACCAAGGGATAACTAAAGAGGATTTATACAGCATAAGCGGTATTTATCCAAACCCTATAAATACTATTTATCAATTATACGCGGATAAATGCGAGGGCAGGTATGCCGATAAAAAAGTGAAAATTGCTTTGATTGCCGACCTTTTAGCCTATTACTTGACGGGAAATATCCGAGCAGAACGTAGCAATGCAAGTACAACAGGGCTGTTAAATGTAACAGGGGATGATTGGAATTACGATTTGATTGATAAACTTGGCTTAGATAGTTCGGTTTTCCCTCAAATAATTTTTGACGGACAAGCGTACGGGGAGTTTTGTAATGTGCCTGTTGTTGCTGTCGGAACTCACGATACAGCATCCGCTATTTACGCATTGGAGGGATTGGATAGCAAAACCGCCTTTTTGGCGTCCGGCTCGTGGTTGCTTTTTGGTAAAGTTTTGGATAAACCTGTTTGCGATAAAGTAGCCTTTGAAAATAAATACACCAATGAGCGGATAAATGGAGGCAGAGTAAGTTTGCTAGACAACATAAACGGTTTGTTTGTAGTGCAACGTGTGGTTGCGGAAAACGATTTAAACTATAAGGAAATTGATGAGCATATAGACAGTGCGACTGTGCTTGGCGAACTTGATGTAGATAATTTAATGTCCCAAAACGATATGACAGGAGATATAAAAACTCAGCTTGGTATATCCGATTGCGATATTTACGATTTGGTAAAAACAGTGTATTTTTCACTTGCAAAAAGAGTAGTGGTTGCAGTAAACTGTTTACAACAAGTAACGGGTACAAAGATAGAAAAAATCGTAATGACAGGCGGTGCTACAAAAGCCAGATATTTTGTGGAAACATTAAAAAATCTGTCGAAAATCGATATTATTTGTACTAAAAGTGAGGGCGCTACTTACGGCAATGCCTTAAGACAAAGCGAGATTTAAACATGACTGAGTTAATCAAAAATATAGATAAAGTGCATACTACGGAACTCGGTGTTTATAGGATAAGTAAAAATTTGTCCTTGGATAATGTGGATGCTGTGCAGTATTGCAAAAGTAAAATTATAGATAAAAACGCAAAGATAGTAAGTCATGGTAAAAATTGGTATATTTATTTAGACGGCGACAAAATAGTTGTAAACCGTACAAGTTATACAATAATTACCGCACATAAAATCAAACAGGACGAAATATTTAAATCAAGTTATTATGTAAAAAAATAAAACGGAGTTTTCCGTTTTATTTTTTGTTTTTCATATTCATAGAAATTGATTTTAGATAAAATTTAAATTTTTTATTTTTTACATTTCTACATTGTCATTGGTAGTAGTTGCAACTTCGGCAATTTCCGATTTTGCTATATCCGCATTAGTTGCGACTTTGTTGCCCATTCTGTCAAATATAAGTTTTTTAAGCGGATAATAAAGTAGATATATAATTACGGCGTTTATAGCAAGTATGGCAGGTTGCTTTGGCAGGCGGTCAATTAACCAATATGCCGCAAATGATTTGCCGTTTGCTCCTGCTGCGACCAAAAGCCATGTTCCGTAAGCTGACAATCCCATTGTGCAAATAAGCAATACCAAAACAAGTGATATGGCAAGTTTGATAAAAGGATGCCATTTTTTTATCATAAAAATAAGCCCCGGAATAATGCCAATCAAAGCACACGAAATGGAGATAAACGGAGACGGAGTTGCACCTTTTGCAAGTACGCCGATTATATCCCCTAACAATCCTACAAGTCCACCCGAAACAGGTCCTAAAAACATACCTGCAATAAAGCAAGGAATGTAAGTAAAGGAAATCGAGAAAGACCCCAATAAGATACTGCAAAACTTTAAAGCAACGCTAATTGCTATAAGTATTGCAGTGTACGCAATAAAAAGTGAACGCCTTTTTGTAAGTTTGAAACTTAACTTTTTCATAAAAAAAGTACCTCCTGAAAATAATGGAGAGTACCGAGAAAATTATTAAACAAATAACTTGCCTCGGATGTGAAATACAACCGCAGAGATTATTCTCTTTCGTCCATAGTCAACATCCCGTTCTATGGCACTTAACGCAGTATTCCTACTCAGCAAAAATATTGTAGCATTTTTTTAGGGATATAGCAAGCGTTTTATGCAATAATTTTATTGATTAAAATCAAATAAATTTGAGCATTATTATCAAAATTTGTATTACAAAGCGTGATTGACAAAAGTATGTTTTTATTATATAATTATATTATTAGTTGCTTATAATTTTTAATTAACAGCATATTTCAAAAGATATTTTGGGCAAGGTGCAAAATGAGTGAGTTTGATAAAAAAGTTTATATGGTAGTGCAAAATATTCCTTGCGGGTATGTTATGAATTACGGTATGGTGGCTGAACTTGCAGGCTATAGGACTAGGTCAAGACAGGTTGGCAGAGCGTTGCATAACAATCCCGACCCCGAGCATATACCTTGCCACAGGGTGGTTATGAAAGACGGCAGTCTTACCCCGGCATTTGTTTTTGGTGGCGAAAATGAGCAAAGAAATCGCCTTGAAAAAGAAGGTGTGACTTTTAAAGGGGATAAGGTGGATATGCAAAAGCATTTGGTGCAAATTAATAGGTTTATTAAATAGCACTTTAAGATTGAAAAATTAAATACTATATGGATAAAGGTAAATGTATGAAGAGAGTTAAATATATGACAGCAGCAATGTTGCTTGTTGCAGTAACCGCAGTTTTAAGCGGCTGTAACAACAATAAAATTTTAAATAAATTATCCGATAAGGGCTATTTTTCCAATAGTTACGATAATGCTATTTTACAAACTGATATTGCAAACAAAATTTCTTCGCATTTTACCAATAACAGCGGTACAAGAAAAAAGGCCATTTTAATTACTATAGACGGCTTTAGGGCAGAAGGTTTAGAGTATATGATGGGCAATGACCTTGGTATGTTATCGATTGCAAAAGAGGGCGGTTTGTATTGGACAAAACCTGCCAATTTGGATACAAAAGCCAATATAGATATCGGGGTTAATTTTTTGAGTATTGTAACAGGACAAGAGCCGTCGACATTTAATGTTTTAAAAAAGACGGATGCAAAAAGAGAAACTCCATATTCGGTAATGACAACAATGTCGGAAAAATACAGAGTAAAATTTTTAACCGATAACAAAAATTATATAGACACTCAATTAGCTGCAGAATTTGACAGCAAGTTAACACAGCAGCTAAGCTTTACCTCTTGTATGGATTTAAATGCTTTAAGGACGGAAAGTATTAATAATTTGGATGCAAACGATTTTATAGTTGCGGCGGTTTCCAACCCTTATCTTGTTGCGGACGGCAACTTCAAAATGAGCAACTCCGCATATTTATCTGCACTATTGCATTTGAATTATTATCTTGCGGATATGTATGATGAAATCAAAGCAAGGGTAGGCGAAGATTGGCTTATAATCGTTGCAACTACTTGTGGCGGAAAAACCAAACTTGCACTAGGCAACGAAGAGGGCAACATTTTAACTTTTATGATAACAAATAAAAAGATGTAAATAAAGTAGTTAGAAGGAATAAAATGAGGAAAAACACGTCGAAAATCGGTATATTTGAAAAGATGTCATTTGCTGTCGGAGAGATTTACGGCTCGGGCGGTGTGGCAATTTTGTCATTGCTTTATCTTTGGTTTTTAGTTAATATATTGAAAATCCCTGCAGGAACTGCGGGTACGATAATTATGCTTGCAAGGTTTTGGGATGCTTTTACCGACCCTATTATGGGTAGTATTTCGGATAATACAAGGACAAAATGGGGAAGAAGAATACCTTACATTTTTTTGTCGGGATTGTTGATAGTAGTCGCTTTGTTCGTATTATTTATGCCTATACAGGGGTGGAGTAGTACCGCGGGTAAAGTTGCTTATGTAGTCTTTGCACACTTGTTTTACAGTACAGTATCTACAATTTTTAATGTGCCTTATCTTTCATTATCTTCGGAAATAAGCGAGGATTTAAAAGAACGTAATTCCATGAATTTTGTAAGGCTAGCCATGGGTATGCTGTCAACCGCAATTTGTTATCTTGTAATTTCTGCATTAAAAGATATGCTTATCGTAGACCCTGCGACGGGTGTTGCAAAACTTACCGAAACGCAATTTTCATTGATTGTGGCAGGTGTTTTTTCGGTGCTGTTTGCAGTTCCTATTTTATTGACGGCATTATTCTGCAAGGAAAGAACTCCTTTGCCAAATGAAAAATTGAGGTTTTCATTTAAAAATATTTTGGCTACCTTTAAGTTAAAATGTTTTAGAAGACTGCTTTTAATGTATGTATTTTCCTTTGTTTGTAACGAGATAATCGCAAATGTAATAATGATGTATGTTTTTAACGTTACAGGCGGCTCGGATGTCAAAATTTTGGGGTTGTCATTATCTGCGATTGCAAATATGTCTATGCTTATAGGTGCTGCACTAATTATGCCTATATCATTTACAATGTTGCAAAAAAAGGTTGCAAAACCAATAATTTTTATGTGTGGTATTCCAATGTTTATAATTGGTGCGATATCACTTGCGGCATTCCCGCTACACTCGACAATGCCTGTCTTAATCATTTTACCGCTTGCTATTGCGGGGCTTGGCTTTGGTATGGCACAAATGATACCGTGGTTGGTATTCCCCGACGTTGTGGATGTTGCCGAACTTAAATCAAACGACAGAAACCCCGGTGCTTATAACAGTACAATGACATTTTTCAAAAAGTTTGCATCAGGCATTGCTGTGCTTATAGTCGGTTGGGTTTTGCAAGGCTTTGGCTATGACGAGCAACTTGGAACAAATGCTTTGCAACCGGAAAGTGCGGTATTGGGTATGCGTTTAATTTTGGGAATCAGCATACCGATTTGCTTGGTTATTGCATTTTTAGGTGCATATATGATAAAAATAACTACGAGAAAAAGTGAAAGAATACGATATTTTGTGCAAAAACAACGTGATAACGAATTGGAATTGTTATCTACAGAAGAACAACAGGAATTGGAGCTATTAAAAAAGGAGTTGTTTTAATGGAAAGATATTCGATTACAGCTATAACAAAATCGTTATGCAATGCAATAAAAATCTCTCCACCTGCTTATGCAAGGGATGGGATAGACGAGTTGGATAAGTTTGTAGAGCAAAACACTTTGGGTAAAGGCGTTGACCGCATTGTCGTTTTTAATCCAGATGCCATTGGGGAGTGGGTAGCAAATAAATACAAAAATATATTAAGTGATATTTGGGATAGCGAGCTTAAGGTAAAAATGAGTTCGGTTATACCGCCCAAAACACCTGTTTGTTTTGGCAGTATATACACGGGCAGTACACCCGAAGAACATGGTATACAGCACTATGAAAAAAAGAAGATAGAAATTGACAGTTTTTTTGATGCACTTGTCAGAGCCAATAAAAAAACTTGCATTGTTACCGTCGAAAATCAAAGTATGGATATTTTGTTTAGAGGCAGAGCGATTGACTACTATACACTAAAAAATGATAAAGAAGTTATAAATAAGGCTATTCAAATTATAAATAGCAAAGAGTATGACGTAATTTGCATTTACAATCAAGAGTATGATGACATTATGCATCGCACTCATCCCAAGTCATTACTTTCCCAAAGGGCATTAAAGCACTATAATCAAAGCCATAAAATGTTGATGCAGGCAATCAAACAATCTTACCAAAATCAAAAAACTTTATTTGCAACAATAACCGACCATGGCGTGCATAGGGAATGGTACTTGTTGGGGAATCACGGTAAGAATATAGATAAGGATATTAATATAATTCATTTTTATAATATAATATAAAACAATAATACTATATAATAAAAGCAAGCCGATTTTACGGCTTGCTTTTATTAAAATTCTAATTAGCACTAAATACGCCCAAGCAATTTATCTATTGACCCGCCAAGTTCATACGCGATATTAAAAATCACTTCAAATTTAGGCAACCCGCCTTTTTTCCACCAACTCAAACTCGATTCATTAACCGAATAGCTTTTTGATAAAGTATAGTGGTTAGTTTTATTTATCTCTAAAAGCTTTTGGTATTCCGTTATAAAACATTGCTTGTCCAATCCACCTTTAGAATTTTTGTAATTAAATTCATCGCTCAACCCTGTTATGTAGTCCATTGAACAATTAAAATAATCGCAAATCAACGCGACAGTTTTTGGAGACGGAATAACTCCGTCCATATATTTTTGAATTGTGGAATGACCAATGCCTAGTTGATTAGCAAATGTTGTTTTGTTTAGTGAAGTTTCTAAAAACAAATCAGTAAAAATTTCCGTAAAATTCATATTAAATCCCTCTTAAATAATTTTTAAATTCGAACTAACATTTTGTCGATAGACCCACCAAGCTCGTATGCGATTGCGATAATAACTTCAAATTTAGGCAGACCGCCTTTTTTCCACAAACTTTGCTTAGTTGAAGTTACGATTTTTTCTTTCGCTAAGGTATAATGGGTTTTATTATTAAGTTTTAATAACCTTTGATACTCAGGGTAAAAACAATCTTTCTTAAAGCCTTTTTGCATATTGGAGTAAGCAAAGCAATCGCTTAGCCCTAACATATAGTCAATGGAACAACTAAAGTAATCGCAAATTTTAACAATACTTCTAGTAATAGGGATAGTCCCTTGTAGATAGCAGGTTATTTGATAATGGTCGATACCAACTTCTTTTGCAAATTGATGTTTTGTAAGATTTGTATTTAAAAATAAATCTGTAAAATTGTCGGAAAGTTTTTTATTGAAATAGTTTGTTTAATCATTGAATTGCCATATTGTTTTTTTTTGTTTAAAATCATTATACCATAAATTAAATTAGTTGAACAATAGTTTATTATTAAAATATCTTTAATTAATCTTTGCAATTTTAAAATATAAAAATAGGAGTATATTCAATAAGTGATGTGTATAAAAAAGAAATTTATAGCACTGTAAATTTTTAAATCATTTTTTAGTTCGAAAAGAAAATGTTCCTAAATAATTTGTCTATAAGATAAAATGATACTTATTATTAGCCTAAATATTGCTAAAAATTGTTAGATAATTTGGTAAAAATAAAAAATTTTTTGCAAAAGTGGGTAAAAATTACCCTAAATTTGCTTGAAAAGTGCTGTTTTTGCAAAAATGACACACGTGGAAGGGTTGTGGGAGAAAAATATTGAAAAACCTTGAAAAAATGTTTGACATAAGGGTTTTAATTGTATATAATGATAAGGCTGTTGAAATGGGATGAAGCGGTAAGTTACCGATATTTTACGGATAATTATCGTGGACAATGGTTCGACAATCGAGCGACTAACTCTTAAATTTGGGGCGGAAACGCCTTTATTTAAAAGCAACAGTACGACACACACGGTAATGTGTAATAATAACGAGTTAGGAAAACAGGAGGTCATTTAATATGGCAACACAAAAAATCAGAATCAAGCTAAAGGCTTACGACCACAATCTTATTGATGTAGCTGCAGAGAAAATCGTAGAGACAATCAAAAGACACAACACCAAGGTATCCGGTCCTATTCCGCTACCTACAGAGAAAGAAGTAGTAACTATTATTCGTTCTCCGCACAAATATAAAGATAGCAGAGAGCAATTTGAACTAAGAACTCACAAACGTTTGATTGATATTTTCAACCCTACTGCACAAGCAGTTGATAGTTTAATGAAACTTGATTTGCCTGCAGGCGTTGATATCAACATCAAACTTTAATAAATAGAGAATAAATTTGGAGGTGAACTTTATCTATGAATAAAGCAATCATTGGAAAGAAGATTGGCATGAGCCAAATATTCAATGAGGATGGCAAAGTTATCCCGGTAACAGTTGTGGAAGCAGGTCCATGTCCCGTTGTGCAAAAGAAAACAGTAGAAAAAGATGGTTATGAGGCAGTACAAGTTGCTTTCGGTACTATCAGTAGCAAAAATGTAAACAAACCTGTTGCAGGTCACTACAAGAAAGCTGGCGTTGAACCAAAGAGAATTTTAAAAGAATTCAAGTTTGAAAATTGTGCAAGCTTTGAAATCGGAAGTGAGATTAAAGCTGACATTTTCGCAGCCGGCGATAAGGTAGATGTTTCCGGTACTTCTAAAGGTAAAGGATTTAGCGGTACAATCAAAAGACACAATTTCCACATTGGTCCTATGGCACACGGCTCAGGATACCACAGAGGTGTAGGCTCTATGGGTTCTTGTTCAAGTCCGTCAAGGGTTTTCAAAAACAAGAAAATGCCGGGTCAATATGGTAATACAAAATGCACAGTTCAAAACTTGCAAATTGTAAAAGTAGATGCAGAGCGTAATATTTTGCTAGTTAAGGGTGCTATCCCTGGTGCTAAGGGCGGAATCGTTATCGTTAAGCAATCTTGCAAAGGTTAATGGAGGGCTTAAAAATGGAAATGAAAGTTGTAAATAGCAGCGGTAAAAAAGTTGGTACAATCGAATTAAACGATGCAGTATTTGGTGTTAAAGTCAATGAGCA
>OFFL01001132.1_pt1 | contig 21968 bp, 22 predicted proteins | sample 1521391 | NCBI WGS metagenome assembly OFFL01 (sample SAMEA3504082, study PRJEB24116) | mouse gut metagenome | biome: mouse gut; feature: mouse-associated habitat; material: faeces | place: Denmark | collected 2011
AAAATGACCTGCCGCATCGACAGCCCGAAAAACATACTTTCCGTGTAGTTGCGGATTTCCTTATTTATCTTGACTTCCAAATGGTTCGCACCTCCTTTTTGGCGCAAAAAAATCGCCATCTTTGGAAAATGGCGATTCTTCAAGTTTATTCAGTTTACTTCCAACTCATTCTTGCGTTATATACATTGTTTACGGCTTCGATATAGCATATAAAAGAGGGATGGTCGTGGTCGTTTTGCCACAAGTATCTGTTTTTGATATCCAGATACTGCTTTCTGACAAGTTCCCATTTTCCCTTTTTCTTGATATACTTGGCTTTTTCCTGTACTCCCGCAGAATGAGGGGCTTCATTCCAATAGTATCTGTCCCAATAGGTGAATCCCGTCTTTTGGTGCATCAGTCTGTGAAAATGTTCCTCTGTATCCCTGCAAACAATACAGACATCCATCGAAAACTCGGTGGGATTGCCTTTGACAAAATGAATTTTTCCCGTGGTCAGAGAAGATGTTGAATCTTCGCAATCTCCCAAACTGTATTCCTGCAACATCTTATTAAAGGATTTCCTTGCAGATTCTTTGATAGTCCTGCAATCCTTAAAATCTTGACATCTTACAATTTCAAGGTTGTAATCCAAGTCTATCGGCAACGAAGCATTTTGTACGATGAGGTTCCGTGCGCCGCTCCCTACAAGATAGAATACTGCGCCAATATCATAGTCCTCTTTCAAGTAGTGGCAAAAACCCTGCATTATCTCACCACATAGATTCCGCATACGGCTTAGAAATTCCTTATCCTTTACATAATCAAACATAAAATCTCCTTTCCTCCCCAAGCCAGCCGTTCAGATTTCCAAACCTAAATCATTGCATTATAAGTCATGTGACAAATAGATGTCAAGTGGTTTTTCCGTCTTTTTCTTTTCTGCGGTGAGCCTGCTTCGTCCTTACACATGCACTTCGATTTCATTCTCTTAAAGCCCCATCATTTCTCTGACAACACGGTCTGCCATCTTGACTGCACCGACTAAGACGAGCATATTAAAAACAAGCTCCCCGATATAGCTCCACACCATCGACACCACCGCTGCATCGGGATTGACCGCAGGGGGCGTTGCCGCAAAGAGGGAGAAGATGATGCAGGCAAGCACGATAATCGCTCCCTCCAGACACACGGCGGAGTAGCTCTTGATGAAGCTCTTTCCCACGCTCTGGCTCGGTGAGCCTGCAAAGGTGGAAAGCGGCACGGGTGCGATGGCGGTGTAAAGGTAGAGCTTGAAAAACCTGCCGTACACCGACATTATCATAATGAACGACAGCACCGTGATGAACAGCCCGCCTATGAGCGTCACCGCCCATAGGGGGATGCTCTCGAAAAAGCCGCAGTCCTCCACCGCCGTCACGATTTCCGAGGGGAGTACCGTCTGCTGTGCCGAACCGAAGCCTGCGGCGTTCATAATGGTGGAGATTAGCCCCTGCACGATTCTGAACAGAGCCATCATCAGCTCCAGTCCGTAAGTCACCGCACCTTTGGCAAGGGCAAAGCGGATAAAGAGCTTGAGTGCCTGCTCTGGACGCTTCACCTCCGCAAAGTTGCCTGCGGTACGCATCACGCCCACCACAAAGAACAGCACGAGCAGGGCAAGCCCGACAGCCTGCACCGCACCGTGGATGTTGACGATTACATTCCAGATAGTGCCGCCCTTGAACTGTTCTGGTGACTGGGTTATGAGCTGCCATATCTCTGACAGCTTTTCATTCCATGTGTTGAGGGCGTTCTCTAAATTCTGCACAATCCAGTTATCTGACATTTGACCACCTCCGTTCTTAAAATTGGGCGGCGGGGCAAGTTCCGCAAAGCGGATCTGCCCCGCTGCCTTAGTCTTGTGTCAGTCTTTCAATGAACTGTCTTTTCCCTTAGCCCGTGATGAGGGTGAGAATCTCCTTGGCAAAGGTAATCACAACGCCGCCTGCAAGGGTCAGAAAGCCGTTCGCCCTCTGGGAAGGGTCGTGTGATTTCAGCGACAAGCCCACCTGCACGATGCCGAAGCCGAGCATAATCATGCCGACAGCCCTCACCAGACCGAAAATGAAATCAGACAGGTTATTGACTACCTGTATCGGGTCGTTGGCGGCAAAGGCGGTCATGGAAGTGCCAAGCACCATCGTGAGGGCAAGCACCGCCACGCAGTAGCAGCGGAAGCCTTTCTTTACCCTGCCTGTCATGGGCAGCTTGTTGGTTGCTTTCTTCTGGGTGTCTTTCTTGTTGAAAAATCTCATGGTAAATCCTCCTTAAATTTGATATATTTCTTCTAAGTCCTGTTCGGACAGAAGCTCATAGGATGTGCTGACAGCTATAACACTTGTAGCGTTCTTTGGAATGTCGCTGTCAAACACAAGGGTTGCGACAGCCTGCGTAGGCTCGCCGTGGAGATAGGGCGGCTGCCCTCCGTCAGTCGTCAGTTTCACATTGGGGTGCTTTAGGATGTCGTACTTAAAATCCATGACGGGGCGTTCCCCACGCACAAAAAGAAGTGCGTAGCGGTTGTCGAGCATACGCACCTCGTCTGGCGTTAAAAGCTCACGCCCCGAAATCTGGTAATTCGTAGAGTAGTTCCCGCTGCGTCCAGAGCTTTTCCCGTAGGTGTTGGTGTCGATGGTCGCCTTGCCGAGTAGCTCCGACACATACTTGTGGGTGCTTTGCTCGTTGCCGCCAAGATACAGAAATTCGTCGCAGTTGCCGACGATGCTTTCCCATTGCTTCTCAAAGAGGGCTTTGAGCTGTGCCAGATTTTGCAGGATAATCGAAACGGATACACCTCTGGAACGCATGACCGATAGTATCTTGTCAAAGTCATCGGGCAGCGAAACATTGGCGAACTCGTCCATGATAAAGTGGCAATGCACGGGCAGGCTTCCACCGTACTTGTGGTCGGCAAGGTAAAAAAGCTGTTGGAATAGCTGCGTGTATAGCACGGACACAAGGAAGTTAAAGCTCGTGTCGTTGTCGGGTATCAAGGCGAACAGGGCGACTTTCTTCTCCCCCAGAGAGGGTAAATCAAGCTCGTCCGTTGCGGTTAGGGATGCAAGGCTCTCCAGATTGAACTTCTCAAGCCTTGCGGCAAGGGTTATCTGGATGCTCTTTAGGGTCTTGGCAGAGCCAGAGTGGTAGTCACGGTAGTATTTGAGGGCGATATGCTCTGGATTTACCATCTCCAGACGGTCAAACAGCTCATCCAGAGGGCTTACATAGCTGTCATCGTCCTCCCGTACCTCGCCTGCCCGCAAAAGCTCCATCACCATCGGGAAATTCTGCTCGTCTGGCGGTGCTTCGTATTTCAGATAGAACACCAAGGACAAGAGCAGCATACTTGCCGCCGTGTCCCAGAACGGGTCTTGGGACTGGCTTCCTTTCGGCGTGGTCGCCTTGAATAAATTGGTTACAAGCCGCTGCACATCGTTGTCGTTCCTCAGATAGACAAAGGGGTTGTAACAATGGCTGCGGTGCATATTGATAAGGTCGAGGACACGCACCTCATAGCCTTTCTTCTCCAAAAGACCGCCCACATCACGGACGATTTCGCCTTTTGGGTCTAAAATCACCATCGAGGTGTTGCACTGCATGGCGTTGGGCTTGCAGAAAAACCTTGTCTTGCCTGCACCAGAGCCGCCGCACACGAGGATATTCAGATTTCTTCTGTGTTTCTTGCCGTTCAACCCGATGCGGACATTCTGGGTCAGCAGCTTGTTTTCCGATGCGTCCTTATCTCGGTACTTCTTATTGAGAGTACCTGCGTTGCCCCATTTTGCAGAGCCGTGTTCCTCGCCCTTGCGGTAGTTCCTGCGTGTGGAGAGATAAATCCCGATGCCCATACCGTAGGCAAGCAGAAAAATAAGGACAGTCCTTAAACTGTCCTCGCACACCGTTATGGAAAACGGGTTGTTGATTGCCACGGTCAGACCGTTCATTATCTCCACGATGCCGCCGCTGACATAGGGTGCGGTCAGCAGGGCAAGCCACACGACAGGCATGATGCCGCAGGCGGCAAGGATTACGGCTGTTTTCTGGTCGTCACCGTTCCTCATGGCATCGGCACTTGCAGGGTGCGACTTTCACCTTTTTGCTCTTGGCGGTAGCCACCGTTTCAATCAGTTCGTCCACGGGGTCGGTGGGGCGTTCCTCCCGTATCTGCTGGTTGCGGAGCGTGTTCAAGGCATTGAGGACGATGTTCTTGTCGTATCGGTCAAGGGCGATGTGATACCGTTCTTCTCTCATGGGCTTCACCTCCGATTACCGTTCCTGCTCTTTGGACTTGGGCGGCTTGTTCTTTTCCATGCTTTTATACATATCGCTCTGGATTTCCCCAAGCACATCCCGCATGGAGCCAAGCTCGCCCTTGAACACCTGCGTATCCATGCCCTCAAACTCTTTCGGGAGCTTATCGAAGCTAAAGCCTCTGGTATCCACGCCGTAGCGGGAGCTTACCATATACGCCACGCAGTAGGCTTTGAACTCGGACGCATCACGGCTCTCATTGTGCTTGAAGTCAAAGACCGCCGCCGACACTTCCTTTGCCATGCTGACAAAGAGCTGTTCCTCGCTAAGCCCCTGCCGCACGAAGATGACCTGCTGTGAGCTGTCGTAGAACGCAGGGACTTCCAGCTCCTCCACGGGCTGGAATCCGACAGGGCTTGCGTCTATCATCGCCGCCACAAGCTCCCGCATGGTTTTTGGTTCTTTCGTATCCTGCCGCTCCTTTGCCGAGGTCTGGGAGATGTCGTAGACCACCTTGGCATTATAGGAGACCGCCTTTGTGCCGTCATCACGGTTATATTCCTTGCCCGGCTCAAGGATGGTGACTTTCTGTGCGTCCTTATCCACATACACACGGCTCTGCTTCCAACTGGAATAGTCCTTGAGCTGCGTGGCTTCGGGTTTCTGTGCCGACACCAAGATGGCGTTGTTGACGGAGTAGCGGTCAAACCGCCCCTGCACGTCGAGGTACTGACGGAAGGCATCGCCGTTCACCTCCATCTCGGCGCAGGTGGTGTCAATCAGCCCGTAGGCTTCGTTGCGCTGCGCCTGCTTTTGGGCAGCCCATTCCGCTTTGTCAAAGGGACGGTTGCCGCCGCTGAATACATCATAGATACTTATTATCTGGCTCCTTTCGTTTTCTTGGGCTTCTTCCTCTGGGGCTGCTTATGCTCCGTCTTTCCTGCGGGCTTCGCCCTGTCGGGAGATTTCTCCCTGCGGCTCTTTTTGATTTTCCGCAGTTCTTCTCTGACGGACGGTTTTTCGTCCTTAGTCATAGTAGCCCCCTCTGCGGACTTCCTTGGCTGCTCTGAGGTAGGCTCGGACAGAGGGGATTTTTCCGTCTTTGCCACCGAGGGGTTTGGGGCGTTTTCCTCTTTCTGCACGGGCTTTCCCATGAGGGCATCCAAGAGCTTGTCTTTCTCCGCCTTTTCCTCCACGCCGATGTCTGGCTCTGGCTGTCCGTCCTTTGTACCCTTGGCATCCCGTGACTTCTCCGCTTCGGTGACGATGGATGCGGTATCCACCGATGCAAGGTCAAAGCGTTCCACGATGCGGCTGATTTTCGATGCGTCCTCCGCACGGGCAATCACATCCACCTCCGCATTGGGGTCTTTGTTCTTGCGGTCTGCCAAAACGCAGTAGAGTACGCCGTATTTCTTCGCTTCCTGCGTGAACTTCCGCAGGTCGGCGTTCTTCACCGTAAAGACTTTCAGCTCCTTGCCAGAGCGGAGCATCGAGGTGAGCCTTGCCTTGCCCTTGGTTTTCTTTTCTTCTTTTAAGATGGAATAGAGCAGGATGGCGATGTTCTTCGCACCTGCCCCCGTGATTTTGGCAGCGACTTCAAATCCCTCCAAGCTCATTCGGACGATTTGCTCCGCCGCTTCGCCGCCTGTGTTCATGCTTCATCAGCTCCTTTCCTTTTTCTTTGTTCTCGTCTGCCCGTATGGTCTGTAGCTTTTCTTTGAGGGTATCGCTTCGGGCTTCAATCCCCTCGCACAATCTGACCTCCTTTCTGGCTGTTTTAAGCCGCCCCGTGATTTCGGAGATTTGAGCCTTGACCGCTTCTTTTTCTTCGCCGCTTAACTTACGGCTCTGGGAGTAAAGCCCCTTTCGCTGTTCGGTCAGCTCCGTTATCTCCGTTTCCAGAGAGCCTTTATATGACAAGAGCTGCTGTGCCGTATCAATGTGGTTGCGGCAGAGCAGCCTTGTTTCCTGCGTGATGGCTTCCATCTTCATAAGGTCGTCCTTTAGGAGATAGTGAAGCCGTGCGTAATTCGGTTGTCTTTTCTTTGGCAGGATGCCGAGCTTGTAGCAGTAATGCAGATACAGCCCACGCAAGCCGCCGATTTTCCGAGCATCTTTGAGAGAGCCACGGACACGGTAGACCTTGACCTGCGGCTGCGGTTTGGAAAAGCTCTGGAATTTGACCGCATAGGAATTTTCCCGTATGCGTTCCGTTATCCTCTCGTTGGTGTAATCGTCACCGAGCTTATAGAGCCGCTTGGGTCTTTGCCATCCTTTCCCGATAATCGTCCAGTATTTGCGGTTGGGGTCAAAGCTCACACGGTAGCCCATCTCCGCCATCTGGCGGTCAAAGTCTTTCAGCGTGTAGGATTTGGAGATGGCTTCGTCCACCGCCTGCCGTGCCACGGTGTCCCTTGTAGGCAGACCGTTCTTTTCGGCTTGGTAGAGGGCGTAAGGCTTCTTCCTGCCGCTTGGGTGTTCGATGACTGATAGGGAATACTCACGGCACAATTCATCCGAACGCTTACGCAATAACCGCAGATTCTTTTTGTTATCGTGATAGTGCTTTCCGTCCACATAGGAAACGGAGTTGACAACAAAATGATTGTGCAGGCATTCCGTATTAAGGTGAGTGGCTACAACGACTTGAAATCGGTCGCCCCACATCTTCTCCGCCAACTTCACGCCGACTTCATGTGCCTGCTCTGGCGTGACCTCGCCTGCCTTAAAGCTCTGGAAGCCGTGGTAGCAGACTATTTCGCTCTGGTCGTTCCATTGTGCTTTGGCTATCATCATCTCGTCCCTTGCCGTAGACGGGTCGCAGTTTACGCCCGTGACAAAAAACTGCTGCTCGGTCTTGTCGCCGTTGGTGGCGTACTTCATCACATCGCCCATCGCCTGCAAGTCCGCTTCGGTATATTTCGGGTTGGCGGTCTTTTCTGGGTTTTCGGCGTAGTCGATGGGGTGGTCGAGCCTGCCTTTCACATCCCATATCTCGCAGACCGCCATCAGACCGCCGTCCGTTTCGGGAGCAGGTATCTCTTGCGGACATCAATCTGAAACTCATGCCACTTCCTCGCTTCCTCGTTCAGCATGGGCGTATCCACAAAGCCGAGGGCGTTTGCTTTCGCCGCAAGCTGGTTGATGCGGTTGCCGATGGCGGACAGCTCCCGCATGATTTTGTAAAATTCGGGGTCGGGCTTCTCGCAGAGCCGATAGCCTTTCACCATCTCTCTGAGGAACGCTTCTCTGGAGCGTCCCGATTTCCGCACAAGCTCATGGAGCTGCTCGGCTTCGTCATCAGTCAAACGGAAAAGTATCTGTACCTTTCGGTTTCTCACTTTTCTTCACCTCCCTGTCGGAGAGCCTGTTAATCTGCAAACAGCACATCAGCATGACGCCCGCCAGACCGCCGAGGGTCACGCCGATGACAAAGAATAAAAACTCGCTCATTCTTGGAATCTCCTTTCTTCTTAACCGCCGTGCTGCCCACGGCAGGGCGGCATCCTTTGATGCCATTCTTTTTTGGGGTATTAGGGGGCATCCCCTAACAAGCGAATTTGGTTAGCCAAATTCAGTGCTTGGTAAGACGTGTCTTAGTCTGCGTCCTCGTACATACATTCTCCACACACGGGGCAGTAATAGGGGCATCCCGAACATTCCTCATGCTCCAGACACTCGTCCTCGATATCCGTTTCTTCGGCTTCGGTCTTGTCTGCGTCCGCAATGTCGGCTTCGCCGCAGACGAAATCCGCTTCGGAAAACTTCACAAGGTCGGTGTCAAAAAGGACGGTCTTGAGCTTCTCCCTTGCTTCTTCGGGGCTGTCTGCATAGACGGAGACGGTCTTTTCGTAGTGGGCGGTGAGGGTCACTTCATACTTTTTCAATCATTCTTTCCTCGCTTTCGGTCTTGGTTTTGGGTCGGTTTGGGGCTTGGGAAACGGTAAAACCTCCTACGCAGTCAACGGGCATCCCCCCTTTCACGGCTCGGCTTCTGCCTTGCAATCCCCAGATAGGACAATAAAAAATCGTTGACATCCTTGCCGACTGGCGGCGGTGCGTCAACGATTTGATAGTTTTTCTGCAATAATTCTTTTAAGGCAGCGGTACACATACGCCCTGCCTTGTCGTTATCCAGATGCAGGCATATGGTCTTTATCTGGGGATGAGCGTTGAGGAATGTGGTAAGTGCAATAGGGATTTTGCTCTCTGCAAGCTCCTTTTTGGGCTGGTACACGCCCGACAGAGAGAGCAGGTTTGCCGCCTTATAGTCCTTTCCCTCGCATTTAAGGTAGGTGGCGTAGGACAGCACATCAATGGCGGCTTCAAATAAATGCACGGTATTGGTCGGCTCCCTTGCCAGAAGCCGGAACGAATACCGCTTGTCGCTGCCCGATGCGTCCCGCTTGAAGCTCCCCATCGTGCCACGGCAGGCGGCATACTTAGGGTTTCCGCTTTCATCCTTTCCGATAAAAACGGCGTTGTGGTAGTCGGCACTCTCATAGATTGTGCCGTCTGCGATGCAGTCCTGCACGATGGCGTAGTCGATGCCACGCCCGAAAAGGTACTGTAAAACCCTGTCGCTGTCCTTATTTTTTGGCGGCAGGAGCAGCACTTTCGGCTCGTCCTTTTTCACGGCAGGGGGCGGCGGCTTCCAGTCGCCCATGTCCCCCGTGAGGGTCTGCACGGCTTCCACAAAGCCAAGTTCCCGCACTTTCATCAGATAGTCGAGGGCGGAGAAGCCGCCGAAGCCCCGTGACCACCAGTACCATTTGCCGTTGGAAATCTTCAAGCTGTCGTGTTCCCTTGTGCAGTAGACGTTGCCTGCTACACGCTTTAGGTTGCCAGGCTCGTACCGTTGCAGGTAGGAGAGCAGGTCGATTTGCCGTGCCTGCTCAATCACGGCGGGGTCAAACTGAACGTAGCGGTTACTTCCCATTCAAATAAAATCACCTCCAGAAATAGATTTAGCCGAGGGGCTTTCGGTGGAGAAAACCTCTCGGCTATGTAGATTCAACATCCATTATTTACTTCAATCTTATTTGCTTTTCAATCTTTTCCTCGACTTTTTCTTTTTTCAGTGCATTATAAGCCTGCTTTAAATTATCAATGGCTTTCTGTAATTCTTCCCGATGGTGCTTTTCATCCACCGTTTTTTGCGCTTCTTCAATCGTCAGTCTGAAATCTTGAGATGCTTTATCCATATTCTTTAATAGAATTTGATATTGGTACATCTTAAATAATAGCTCTTGATAACGTAAAACATAATCTCCAAGAAGAATAGCAGCTTTACCATTAAATATGTATTTAATTTTAATGGAAGCATCTTTCAGCGTTTCCATTTTAACTAAGAATTCTTTATGATATGGCTGCTCTAACGGATGGGCTATTACATCAGTGATTTTCTCTAAATAGGTATTATTCGTCATCTGTGCAAAGATAAAGTCCATCGCAAGTACAGGCTCATCCTTTTTATTTATCAAAAGAATCTGATTGGTTTCATGTAGCTGCATCAGACCTTTTGCTATAAGATAATGTTCAACACGTTTATCAAATAAGTGCTGCTTGTTGCTCAACTTAATCTGCTGTTTCGTCTGTATTAGAGCAATAACAGCGACAATAGCAGTTATTACAGAAAACCAGAAATTCCAATCCATCATCATGCCAATATTCACTCCTATAAAATTTCTTGGATTATAAAATCAGCATCTATCCAAGCATGTCCCAAGTTATTTCTTCCTTTGAAACATAGTATTTCTCATCCATCGTATCACTATCAGTCAATCTTATTATTGGATTATCGTGGTCAAACATATATCTAATATTGGATGTATGGTACTCATATAGCCGATTCAAAATTTGATTGAGCAGATATCTTGCTTTCTTTTCTGTTTCTAATTTTTCATCATCATCAAACATGATTCTTTCTAACGGAATACGATACTCAAGGCAATAATACCTACTATTTTCAAAGAAATCTGTTCCAATATCTCTACGCTTCAAAAATGTTGCCAACCTGCCTATAAACTCTGGTACATCGTAAAGCTCCCTTGCATAGCTGTTACGATACAATAAATCCTTAAGCAAAAAACCATTAAAGCAGAAATCTATTCTGTTCGCATTATGCCCAAAACGCCACCGCAAATATGGGATATGCTCTCTGTTTGTATCTTCGAGCGATACTTCCTTTCCCTTATAAATCAGATTCAAATGCCTATCGCATACTTCAAATTCTACATCATGTTCTTTTAAAAAAAGCGACATTGCATTTTCTGTTGACAGCAAATCAAACAGATTGTTTCCTGCATTACAGTTTTCAGCAGCATTTAATCTTCGGCTCAAATGAAAAAATAACACCTCATCAATTAAGGTCTCTGGCATATGTGCGTCTATAAAAGAATTTAATACACTATTTAGTTTATCTCCATCAATGAATTTTTCTTGTTGGGCTTCGCTTCCTGCAATGTCAAACAAATCACACAAGTCTTTAGGGTTGATACAAAGATACGAGCAGATGGATTTTTCCATCGCTTCTTTTGTATGAGTATCTATATACATAGCTCACCACCTCCACACTTAGAATAATACCACATACCCATAAAATTTTCTACCTCTTGGATATGTAAAAGACGGCATCAGCTCCACGCCAACGCCGTCCTTTCTTTGGTTCAGTCCGTCATAAAATCCCTGCTTTTTTCAGATACCCCACGCTGTCATAGCAGCCACGGAAGTACACCGCCTGCATCTCCATGTCCGTGAGCTGGTTCTTAAGCTCCATTACTTCAATGAGAGCCGCACATTCTTCCTCGGTCAATTCACTTTCCGTCTCACTGTCGAACACGCCTAAGACCTTGGGATACTTCCCATAGATTCCCTCAATCTTGGCTTGCAGGGCTTGGTATTCCTTGTCCTCCCGTGACAGCTTGGCGGTGACAGAGCTTAGATATTCGTTGAAGATGCTGCCGTGGACGTCTACAAAAGTCTCAAATCTGAACGTATCAGACATTTTCCTCACCTCCGATTTTTCTTATCGCCACCTATTATACTGCCCAGAATCCTGCAATACAAATGTGCAAACGGCAAATTTACCGCTCACGGCTCGGCGTTTTCTTTTCGGGCGGTTCGGTTTCCTGCTCTGGCTCGGTATCCATGACGGGGGTATCTTTCTCGTCCAGATTCAGCTCAATGTTAAGGAGATTGAGCCTGTCGGTCTTTTCTTTCAGCTCATCTTCGTAGGCAAAGGGCTTCTGTACCTCGGTCTTTGCGTTGGCAAGCTGCTCCAGAGTTTCCGCCTTGCGGGTCTTGGCGGCTTCCAGTCTGGCAGGGAGCTTTCCAAGCTCATTCTCGATTCGGGTGAGATTCCCAAGGGCATCGGAGCCTAACTCCACCTTGTATTTTCCCGTGCCGCACAAGTTTAGGCAGTAGTGGGTGTAAAAGCTGTCGTACCAGACCTCCATCTGGAAGCCCCGATAGATGCCGATTGGTACGGGCTGCGGGGAAGTGTTCTCCTTGCAGGCGGCAAGGAGCATCTCGCCTGCATCCGCTTTTTCTGCGTAGGTCTTGCCGCATAGGGTCATGGGACAGAACTTGTCCTCGCCCTGCGGCTTGTGCTGCTCGGCAAGGGCGGCATCACTGCCGTAGCTTTCAATGCGTTCCTCAAGCTCCTTTATCTCCCTCGGAAAGTGTTTCAGTATCCTGTCCTCAAGGTCGTAATGCTCGGAAAGGTAGCTCTGCTTTAGGGTGCGGAGCTTGGAGACCTGTATATCCAAGTCCATCTTTTCCTTGAAACGCTCGTCGCCCGTGGCAAGCATTTTTACCTCCGCAAAGGAGAGAGCCACCTCGTCCACGTCCTCGGCAGAGCGCACGGGGCTTTTGCTCGTCATTATCTGGGAGATGAATTTCTGCTTGGATTCCACGAGCTGGTAGAGGTAGGCATCAAAGGTCTGCTCGGTCACATAGCGGTAGACTTCCACCTCTGGGAACATGTTGCCCTGCCTTTCAACCCTCCCCTGGCGCTGTTCCAAGTCCGAGGGTCTCCACGGGCAGTCGAGGTTATGAATCGCCACAAGCCTGTCCTGCACGTTTGTCCCTGCGCCCATCTTCTGGGTAGAGCCGAGCAGTACCCTCACTTCGCCGCTTCTGACCTTGCCGAACAGCTCCTTTTTCTGTGCATCGGTAGACGCTTCATGGATGAAACGCACCTGCTCGGCGGGGATGCCACGGGCAATCAGCTTCTCTCGGATGTCATCATAGACATTGAAAGTGCCGTCATTTTTCGGTGTGGAGAGGTCGCAGAACAATAGTTGGGCGGCTTTCGTGTCGGTGTGTCCCTCCCAGATGCGGTACACATTATCCACGCAGGCGTTGACCTTGCTGTCGGGGTCGTCTGGCAGCATGGGGTCTATCATCCTCTGGTCGAGTGCCAGCTTGCGCCCGTCATTGGTGATTTTGAGCATGTTGTCGATGTTCGGCTCGACTTGCCTTGCCCTTACTTTCTCGGCTCGTTTGGCAAGCCCCGCCACCATTTCCGTCTGTATCTCGCTGGGCTTGGTCTTGATGTTGTGGTAGTTTACTTTCGGTACGGGGAGCTTTAACATGTCGGCGGTCTGGATGTCCGCCACTTCTCGGAACATCTGCATTAGCTCTGGCAGGTTGTAGAATTTCGCAAACCTCGTCTTGGCTCGGTAGTTCGTACCCTCTGGGGCAAGCTCCAGAGCCGTGACGGTCTCCCCAAAGGTGGAAGCCCATGCGTCAAAATGCTGCAAGCCGTTCCTCGCAAGGGTGTCATACTGCAAGTACCTCTGGACGGAGTACATCTCTACCATTGAGTTCGAGATGGGCGTCCCCGTGGCGAAAACCGTGCCACGGTTGCCCGTTATCTCGTCCAGATAGCGGCATTTCATAAAGAGGTCGCTTGACTTCTGGGCTTCGGTCTGGGCGATGCCGCCCACGTTCCGCATCTTGGTGTAGAGGTACAGGTTTTTGTAAAAATGGCTCTCATCTATAAAAAGCCTGTCAACGCCTAACTGCTCAAAATCTATCACCGTATCCTTTCTTTTCGTGTCGTTGAGCTTCTTTAGCTTGGCTTCGATAGCCTTTCTGGTTTTCATGAGCTGCTTTACCGTGAACTGCTCGCCGTGGGACTTCTGTATCTCGTCAATGCCCATCTCGATATCGTTGAGCTGCTGTTGGAGCTGCTCCCTCTGGCGTTCCTCGCTCATCTGGATTTTCTCGAACTGCGAATGCCCGATAATCACGGCATCATAATCCCCCGTGGCAATCCTGCCGCAGAACTTCTTGCGGTTGGCGGTCTCAAAATCCTGCTTGGTGGTGACGAGGATGTTGGCACTGGGATAGAGCCGTAAATACTCGGAAGCCCACTGCCCGACAAGGTGGTTGGGGACGACAAACATGGATTTCTGGCACAAGCCTAACCGCTTGCTTTCCTGTGCGGCGGCTACCATCTCAAAGGTCTTGCCTGCCCCTACCTTGTGGGCAAGGAGCGTGTTGCCGCCGTAGAGGATGTGGGCGATGGCGTTTACTTGGTGGGGGCGCAGCTTGATTTCTGGGCTGATGCCGCCAAAGGTGATGTGCCGCCCGTCATATTCACGGGGTCGCACGGAGTTAAAGGTGTCGTTGTAGTAGCGGACAAGGCGGTTCCTGCGCTCTGGGTCTTTCCATATCCAGTCCCCAAACGCCTGCTTTATCACCTCCTGCTTTGCCTGCGCCGCCGTGGTCTCCTTGGCGTTGAACACCGCCTTTTTGTTGCCGTTCTCGTCATAAACATAATCGAAAATGCGGGTATCCTTTAGGTTTAATGTGTCCTCGATGATGCGGTAGGCACTCGCCCGTTTCGTGCCGTAGGTGCTGTCCGCCTTGACGTTCCCGAAGTCGGAAGTCTTGTTCTCAATGAACCAGTCGCCGTTATAGGGGGTGTAGCGTACCTTTAGCCTGCCTGCGGCGTGGCTTGACGGGGTTAAAAGCTCCATCACGAACTGCTGTATATCGGATTCTGGTATCCATGTGGTGCCTAAACGGACGGCGATTTCGGCGGCACTTAAATCCTTGGGGATGACCTGCCTTAGTGCTTCCACGTTGAGGGACAGGGCAGGGTCGGACTTCGCCGCTATCTCCGCAACTTTCAATTTCTCCCTTACGTTTCCAGAGAGGTATTCGTCTGCGGCAACATACCGTGCAGGCTCCGTATTCGGCACACGGAAGATTACGCCCTGCAATTCCGTGACGATTTCCTCCTGCGTCCTGCCCGTGAGCTTCGCCATATAGGAGAGGTCAACACGGGCTTTCTCGCCGATGGAGAGTGCCAGGGCTTCACTTGCGGTCTCTACGGACGTAACCTCACGGTGGGGCTTTATCGTCCGCTTGGTGAACATATCTGCCTTGCGCTTGAATTTCCCCTCATCGTCAAGCACCTCAAGGGAGCATAAGAGGAAGTAGCTCTCGTCGGCGGCAAAGGCAAGGTAGTTCCCCCGGCTGTTGATAAGACCGTATTTCTCGGTAAAGGCATCGTAGAGGCGGTTAAGGGTTTCCTGCTCGGTCTTTATCATTTCTTCGGGGTAGTCGTTGGTCTGGTACTCGATAAGGCTGCGTACACTGTCCCGTATGCCAAGCAAGCCCTTGATGCGGTTCTCCGCCGTCATGGATGCGCTGGCTGGGGTCATGCGGTCATTCTCCCGAAAATAAATCTTCCCGTCCACAAGGGCATAGGAGAAGTTCCGCACGTTGGGGTCGGCGGGGATGGACTTGTCCTGCTCATCGGAAATCTGGTCGATTTCGTTTTCGTACTCTGGTATCTCGCCGCTTATCCGTCCCACGGCTTCCTGCAGCAGCTCGGAGAGGAGGCTTTCCTTATCCGCTTTGCAGACGGTATCCATGCCGAAGCGTGTGCTTTCCATCTGCATCGTGCCAAGCACCATCTCTGGGTGCTGCACAAAATAGCTGTTCATGGTAATGCCGTTTTCATTGGTGTCAAGGTAAATCCAGTCTGGCTCTGTATCAATCACTCGGTCACGCTTTTGTAAAATAAGGATGTCGCTTGTGACCTCCGTGCCTGCGTTGGCTCGGAACGTGTTGTCTGGAAGTCTTATTGCTCCCAGAAGCTCGGCTCTCTGGGCGATATACTTTCGCACTTCTGGGCTTGCCTTGTCCATCGTTCCCTTGGAAGTGATGAACATCACCACGCCGCCCATGCGTACCTTATCCAGAGCCTTTGCGAAAAAATAGTCGTGGATTAGGAACTTCTGGGCATTGTAGCGGCTGTCGTCCACCTTGAATTCCCCGAACGGCACGTTGCCAAGCACCACGTCAAAGTGGCTGTCTGGGAGCTTGGTGTCCTCAAAGCCCTCGATGGCGATGCTCGCCCTCTGGTAGAGCTGCCTTGCTATCTTTCCAGAGAGCGGGTCAATCTCCACGCCGTAGAGCCGGCTGTCCGCCATGCTGTCTGGAAGCAAGCCCAAGAAGTTGCCCACGCCGCAGGACGGCTCCAAGATGTTGCCTTTGGAAAAGCCAAGGCGGTCAAGGGCTTCGTACATTGCCTTGATGACAACGGGCGGGGTATAGAACGCCGTCAAGGTGGATTCCATCGCCGCACGGTATTCCTCATCGGAGAGGACGGATTTCAGCTCCTTATACTCGTTCGCCCATGCCGCATTGCTGCTGTCAAACGCCATAGACAGACCGCCCCATCCCACATACTTGGCAAGGGTTTCCTGTTCTTCGGGCGTGGCAAGGCGGTTCTCAATCTCCAGTTCGTGCAGGAGATTGACCGCCGCCATGTTGTTTCGGAATTTCTCTTTGGGCGAAAAGCCTGCGTTCGCCCTCGCCGCATCAACGGCAAGGGCATCGTCCGTGATGCGGTAGTTGCGGCGTTCAGCGGCAAGGGTAGAGGCTTTCGCCGTGGTCGGGGTGGGGGCTTCGGTATTTCCTTTTTCGGGTGGTAATTCTTTCTGCCCCTGCTCCAAGAGCCTGCGGACATAGGCGATTTTTTCCACTCGGTTTATGGGGAAACCTACATTGTTCTGGAACGTGATGTCACGCAGGGAGACGTCGCCGCTGATTTCACCGATTCTCTCAATGAGGTAGCGACGGTTGTCGATGGTGAGTTCCGTGCCGATAAGGTCTGAATTGTCCTGCTTTGCAGGCTCGGACGGGGCAGGTGTTACACCTTGCTTGACACGCTCCGCATAGAGCCATTCCTCGGCTTCCTTGTCGGATACGGCTTTCCGCACTTTCAGAAGCCCTGCCGTGGCTGCTTCCTCGGTGGGGTAGGTCAGCACCGTTCCATCATCGGCGGCATAATATTCCTCTCGGATGTTGTCCCAGATGGCAAAGGCATCTTCGGGGTCTGGGAACGCATCGGAAGTCATGATGACCTCAAAACGTTCCTCTGGCGGCTCGGTCTCGTATTGTGCCGCAATCCTCTCCGCAAAGGCAAGCATCTCATCGACAGCGGAGTCTACTTCGGCAGGGGTTGGTTCAGCAGGAGTTTCTTCAACGGGGTTTTCTTCAGCGGCTTTTGTTTCTTCGGGCTGTGCCTTGTTCTCCGCTTTCCTATTCCAGTCGGCTTCGGTAGCCATTATCTCCGTTAGGAGCTTTTCGTCCTCTGGGGTCAGCTCCGTATTCTGCATAAGAAATGGGAGCAGCGTGTCATGCCCGAAGCGCAGGTTTTCTATCTTTTCTTGGTAGTAGTCCTCACCCTGCCGTTTCCATTCTGGGATAAAGGGGCATTCGGGGGAGAGATAGTAGTCGTAAAAGTTCCTGATGTGGGCAATCAAGTCGCCCTCGCCGTCCCCGATGTCAAAGCGTCCCTCGTAATTAAATTCCTCGCCGCCGACAACAGCGGTAATTTCAAAATCGGTCTTTTTGTACCATCCTACGCCCTTGCTCTTATCCAGCCTTTCACGGTGCTGCTTTTCGTCCAGAACGCCAAGGAGCTTGTTCCCAAGGGCAAAGCTCAAATCGGTATAGCGGTCATTGAGCTGTTTATCATAAAAGGCGGGATGCTCGGAGAAGCTGATGGAGAACGTGATGCTGTCGGGCTTTTCCTCGGTGGGTGCTTCCGTTTCCTTTTTCTCGGTGTTTTCCTTTCCCTCGGCGGGAGACCGTGTTTCCTGCTTCTCGGTGATGACCGTTTTCAGATGGTCGTTCATGGGGTTCTCACGGAGCTTTTCCTCAAATTCGGCACGGCTCATTTCCGTGCCAAACAAAGGGAACTCTGGATTCCGCAGGGATACGGCATCCTCGCCTAAGTCGGAAATCTCGTATTTGTCCGCACCGATATACACCACATCGCCCTCATGGTAGAGGTAACAGAGAGGGTAAAGCTCCGTAAGCTCCTGCGTGAAACGCCACGCATTGCTGCGGCTGTAGACGCTTGAGGTCTTTCCCTGCACCAGAGCCAGAAAGTCTATGAGCTGCTGCACGGCGGCAGGGTCGGAGAGAGCCTGCTCCATCTGCTCGGTTGTCATGCCGCCAAAGTCGGTACGCCCCACGTTTTCAAGCAGATTTTTTTCGTAGCCGTCCAAGTCACGGATGAAGTCGGAGAGCCGCAGGGAGAGCGTGTCCCGTTTGTCGGCAGGGGGCAGGTCACGGTGGGCGTCTATGAAACGCTGCCTTGCCGCTTTCCTCTGGCTGTCGATTTCGTACTGCGGGGCAGAGATGCCCTCCAGATAATCGGCGTAGCGGTCTTTCTCTTTCGGGCTGAAATAGCGGTTGTTCTTTATCAGCTCCCGCAGGCGTTTTTCTGCCTTAGACCAAGTTAAAACCGTCTCACGGTCTATGGAGAAGCCCTTGCTGCCAAACTCAAAGTGACCGCTTCTCCCGTCTGAAAAATGATAGCTGCCGCTTCCTATGCCGTACTCCCGTTTCAAGAAGTCGATGTTGCTCTTGCTGTCCTCCTGCTTCTGGAACTGGCGGTAGATGCGGTACTTGCTGTCTTGGAAGCCGCTGCCTTTGGTGAGGATGCTGTCAATGTCCTCCTGCGAATAATCGCCCCCTAAAGACGGAGAAGCAGAGGACTTGCCTGCGGATTCATTCCGCATATCCTCTGCTTCAACCATCATCTCAATCTGTTCGTCCACGGTAGGGAGATTCGCCCTCACTTTTTCCTCGGTGGCAACGCTGCGCTGTCCGCCCCCGGCAGGTTCGGATTCTACTGGTAAATCAGCTCGTCCAGAATCATTTCCTCGGCTTGGCTGTGGATGGCGTTCATCGCCTGCACCCACTGCATCGGTGCTTTCTCTTTCAGTTCCTCCGTCACGCCCTGCTCCTTGGAGAGCTGCTTTGTCAGCAGCTCCAGTCTGGAAAGTGCCGCCTGCTCGGTCTGGTGCAGGTGTGCGTTCAGCCTGCCCGATGTCAGCAGGTTGAGGAACGTCACCCTCTTGTGCTTCTCCAGATAGTCCCTGTGCATCAAAGCGTACCTGCCAAGCGGAAGCTCTGGCTCTGTCGGTAATGTGAGGTCGGGTATAAGGTAATCGTCCTGCTTCGTGTAAGTGATTTCGCTCATTGTTCTCGCTCCTTTCGGGTTGTTTCCTGCCACTATCATAGCGAATCTGGTACTGCTGTGCAAAGGTGCGTTTCTGGTCTCTCTCCGCCGTTTGCACATTTCTTATCGTCTGGGAGATTTCACGCAGAGCCATCTCCGCAATGTCGCTGGTGGCGATGCCGATGGCGTTAAGGGTCTGGGGCGTGTTGAAGTTGACGATTGCCCCGAAGTCCTCACGGTCAAAATACTCTGCCGCATCTATGCCGCAGCGGGTCATCAGCATATAGGCTACGCTGTTAGCGGCAAGCTCACGGTACATCACTTCTATATTATAATCGTCAAGCCCCTCCAGAAAGCTCCCCTCGACGTAATCCTTTAGCTGTGCCGTGTAGTCCTGTAGATTGTCCTCCACGGCGTTCTTTGCCGTCTCCATCAGCACCCCGGCAAGCCCGTCTCTTTCCACTTCGCCAAACCTGTCGGAGAGCCGTTCCATGACTGCCTGCTCGTACCGCCCGTCCATCTGCCATATGGGGACGGCTCTGCTCCCGTAGTAGCCCTCATGGGTGTCCGACACGTCGAAGTAGTATTTGAGGGTGTTCCTGCGCCCCTTGGTGTCGAATACGGCGATGCCTTTGCTGTCCTTGTTCACCCACCGCTTAAAGAGCCTGTTCCAGACCTCTATGGTGGTAACGGCAACAGCATCGGGGCGTTGGGCGTAAATGAGGAGCTGCTCGTCAAAGCGGCACTTGTAATTGCGGCAGGCAGAGGACAGGAAGCCCTGCCACGCCTGCGGGTTCCTCGTGACGGTAACGCCCGTCCGCTGATACAGCTCCGTGATGAGCTGGTACTTTGCAGCCATTCTCACACCTCCTTATGGTGAAATTTTCTGTTTCCTTTTGTCCCTTATTCCATGCCACCGCCCAAAAAGGAGATGACCTTGTTCGCCCTGATGCTCTTTTGCAGGTCGTTGATGAGCGTAATATCCGCCACCGTGATGCCCTGCATGGAGAGGATGTCGTCCATCGTCATGGCGGCGATGGCTTTTTCCTCGGTAAAGCCTGCGTCCAGAATCTTATTCAAGACCTTGATTGCTTTCTGGTTTACTGCCAATCTTAATTCCTCCTTATCGTTCATGGTCTTTGTGCTTCGGTGCTTTCCTGGGAGACGGCGGCTCTTCGGGCTTCGGCTCATAGCTGTGTCCGTTCATCTTCATCTTCTCCGCAAATTCGCAGATGTGGTAAAGGCTGCTCCCCACCTCGGTGTGGTACTCGTCAATGAAGCGGCAGGTCTTTTCCGTCTTTTCTCCCCACGCATAGCTGATGATGATTCTGCCGCCGTCTGGGATGCGGAACCTTTCATTATAATGGGGGTCGATGAAGCGGATGCCCTGCTGGGCTTTCTGGATGTGACCGTCAAGCCAGTCCTTGACGTAGCAGTAGCAGTAAAAGTTGTAGTCTCCCTTTGTGGGGTTGCAGCGGAGCAGGAAAGCGTGTTTGTCCGTATCCACACGGAAGCCGTACTCGGTGCAGTAGTTTCCCATAAAGGCGGCATCGGGATTCGCCCTTGCAAACGCCGCCATGTCACGGCGGTTGTGCAGAAGCCCCTTGCCCTCACGGAGCGTATTGATAACCTCGTCAAGCTCCGCCTTGAACTCGTCCGTTTTCCACCTGTCCCAGTGGTCGTCCCATGTGGTAAAGAAGCCATTCCCAGAGCTGTCAAAATCCCCACGCAGGTGTCCGATGCAGCCCGTCTGCCCTGCAATCTGCGTACTCTGGGAATAGGTGTATTTCTGTTCAGGCTGTGTCAAAGCTCGTACCTCCATCAGCGTCCCTCCCTGCTCTTTGATTTTTTCTCTTTCTCCTGCGCCTTGGTTCTGGCGAGGGCTTCCTTTGCCCATTGGGGCATGTGGTCGGGCTTGATTTCCCCAAGGACATCGTACCTTTCCCACCTGCGATGCTCGCCCGTGGCAAGGCAAGTCCCAAACACCGCCTGCCCCCTGCCGCCAGTCGCACCGTTTCCGCCGTCCGCAAGCACAAGCTGATAGGCGGAGTGGCGGTATTCGTAGCGGTTGACCTCGGCATTGATGACGACAACTTTTCCCACGATGCTGCCGCTTTTGTTGTCGGGGATGCAGTCGTCTATGGTAAACGGCTTCAAATCAAACTTGAACTGCTCCTGCTCGGCTCTCACAAGCCCTATCTGTTCCTGCATATGTTCCGTGAAAATCTGCATGGCTTCCAGATAGTCATCCGAGCCGACAGCATCCGTCACCCATTCTGCGGACAGCGGGTTGTCGTAGGTGCAGTGGCAGACTAAAAAGGGATATTCTGCTTTTTCATCCACGCCGAACACCACTTCCTTTCTGCCGATGTGGATGCTCTGCGTGACCTCGTAAGAGCTTATCATCCTTTTTTCCTCATTCTCCATCGGGATTCTCCTTTCTCTGTTTCTTTTCTCGCTGCTCGTCTAAAATCTTTCGGATACAGACATCGCAGAAGATGGTGTATTTGTCCTTATATCGGGGATAAGGGCAGGTCGTACAGTCGTATTTTTGGGGGCTGCTTTCCGCAGCCTTTTTATCGCCCACGGTCATCGCCGTTCCTCTGTTTCGGGGCAGGGGGATTGTTGTAGGGCATACGGCTTTCGGACTGGTATCGCTCATTGAGCTTCTCCCGTGCCGCCGACAGCTCGTTACAGTAATGCCCCCAGAAATAGTTGTCCCCGCCCTTGCAGTACCAGCACACATAGGGGTTGGGGGCTTTGGGGTTATGCCCGATGACAAGCTCTGTACTCCCGATGGTACAGCTCTCGATGATTTCATATCCTTGGTTGGAGCGTTTTTCTTTCTCCATAATCAGACCTCCGTTCAGTCGCTTTTTGCATACTTACGGTATGCCTTTTCCCCTCTGGCTCTGAGCTTCTGCATCCGCAGGCTCCCAAGCAGTTCGGGGTGCTTCTCCTGCAATTTGCGGCGTGTCCTGCCCACGCTCTCAAAGCTCGGCAAGCCCAGATGTCGGTACTGTGACATGACCTCGGCAAAGGGCATCGCCCCCGTGCCTTTCAGACAAGCGTTGCAGACCGCAAGATAGAGGGTCATGTCATCGTTTCTGGCTTCCTCGTCCTTTTCCAGAATGGCTCTGACCTTGCCCTCAATGGTTTTCAGATTGTACATAGCGTTCCTCCATATATAAGG
>OFFL01001136.1_pt1 | contig 21932 bp, 33 predicted proteins | sample 1521391 | NCBI WGS metagenome assembly OFFL01 (sample SAMEA3504082, study PRJEB24116) | mouse gut metagenome | biome: mouse gut; feature: mouse-associated habitat; material: faeces | place: Denmark | collected 2011
CAAGCTGTGGACTTGCGTGCCGCAGTCAAAAGGCTTGATGAAGGTATGAAAGGAACAATGGCAGACTATAAGATTGTCTCTATTGCTGAGACTAAGATAATGGATGTGTATATGTACGTACCGGAAAAAGAACAATAATGAGGTTTATACAATTCATATTATCCATACTGCTTGTGGTCTGCTCTTTCATTATGCTGGCGGGAGCGATGATAAATCCTAGCCCTATAAAGATGTTGTCTGTAATCGGGATGCTAATAATATTCATCTTGTGTTGTGTGATGTCTAGAATAGCTTTCCGGGAGTTATTGAGCAAAAGTAAATAATAAAATATAATTTAATGCATATGATTAAATGGCTTAAAAGGAAGTTCGGTATATCCGAATTAGTTGACGAACAACGGAAAACTAATGAATTACTTGAAAAGATTCTAGAAGAAAATTCGAGAACCTCTAAATCGCTTAGAGCGCATAATCGCGCCTATCATATAAGTGAGTATTGATATAAGAATATAAGAAATGGAAAGGAATGAAATTTTAGACAGCGACTGTGATGTCCGCAGAAATGCCGCCGGCAACCCCAACACCCCGGCGGATACATCGGGTAATAGAGAATTTGTAATCACAGAAACTTATGTAGCTATCAAGGGTACAAATCACTTGTGGTACAAACATAATTATCCCAATGTTGCTCCGTTTTATACATGTGGCTGTTTCTGTGGTTCTCGTAAGCAATTGCTTTCAAGGATTTATTCTATTGATAATTTTTCCGCCGATCCTTCTGTAAGAAAGAGGATACTGGATGCATTAGATAGGAAATTTGAGGAAGTGTTTAATAAATAACAGATTATGGAACTGAAAGATTACAAAATCCCTCCCGAATGTTCTCGTATTTCAGTAAAGGCGGAAGGCCGTATGCTAGTCATAATGTTCGAGTCTGATACTCCGAACAGTTTCTTCTGCGATGAAACGGAATCCGTAGAGGAAGAACCGCAGATAGGGCATTTGGCTATTATGTGGGATAATCAATGCAGTGCGGCCATCATATCAAAAGTATCTGATATTGACTATTCGGATTTCACATATAAGGCGAAGAATGGTGTATGGTACCGGAAAGCTGTTCGCTTTCGTAACGAGGAACAGTATAATAAAATACTTCAATCAAATGTTGCAAAAAAGACTAAAATCAAAAAGTAACAGTTTGAAAAATAAACTGGATGCTGTCTTTAGTGAATTTATCCGGCTACGTGATTCTAGGGATGACGGAACCTTTGTCTGTATCTCATGCGGAAGATTGTTGTCTTATGACCAAGCGGATTGCGGGCACTACATTAACAGGAAGCACATGTCTACCCGTTTTAGTGAAAAGAACTGTAACGCCCAATGTCGTTCCTGTAACCGCTTTGATGAGGGAAACATTCAAGGTTACCGTCGTGGGCTTGTCGCCAAATATGGGGAATCAGTGGTTTTAATGCTCGAAGCATCAAAGAATCAGATAAACAAACTGTCTGAATTCGAATATAAGGCAATGATTGACCATTACCGTAAAGAAGTCAAACGTTTGAAAAAGAGAAAGGAATAAAGTAAATAATGGAAACGTATAAAAAGGTAAAATGTGACTGCCGCGACTGTAAGCGTGCAGGCCCTGTAGAAAACTTCATGGTGTTTTGTCCTATTCATAGGTGTAAACGGTCTGTAGGATTAAGAATGTGTATGTATTTTCAGAAAAAAGATGTTCGACAAAGTAATATTCAAGGCGACGGTTGACACTGCTGATATTGATACGATTGTCTTACGGAACTACCTGGAACAATGCACGGAAGGTGATGAGGTTTATTACAAATCGACTGCCTATGCCAACTTCGATGGGTGCTTCATTGAATTACGCGGCAATAAATTGCGTTGTAAATGCTCCATCTGTAAGTTGTATAGTAAGGGAAAGACTGGAAAGCTCGACAATAGCCGACCTATGACCTTTGCGATGGCTGTTCGAACGATTAAAGAATTGCTGCTAAGGCTTTGTATAAGAATGGAGAATGCGGTAGTTACTTACTATGAGATAGGTATAACGATGAAAATGTCTCATTCTGCCGACTGTTATATCAGGCATGTTCGTGAAGCTTCCGGGCGCATATTATGGAATGATGCGAATTTCCCGGAAGCCAAGCAGAAGACAACGGAAAAAAGCAAATATTTCCGTAAGGTTTTGAAGATATACGATAAGACATTTGAAGCCGGAGAGAAGGGGCGTCATGTTGGCGATAATATCTTGCGTATAGAAACGGTGTACAGGCATCAGTCTGTACCTATGTTGGAACTGACTAGCAACTTCTTTCTGTCAAAGATTGGCCGTATATTTTATAAGGATTGGTCGGAATTATGCTTTGTCCGGGAGTTATCGGCAAAGAAGGGAATCAAGCTTTCGCAGCTTGATAAGGCTAAAGAAATTCATCGAATAGGGGTGACGCGTTACAAGGAACGTTACAAGGAAATGTATCTTGATGGTAAACTGACTAAGAAACAGTGGGAGACTATCAGAGTATTTGCAAACAACTGGTCAAAAGAGCGTGAAAACTATATCGAAGAGATAGGTGATTTGGAACGGGAATTCAAATCCCGTCTTTTATCTAATTATCAGATTGGGATATTTACACCTATTTGTAGAAAAATGTAAAACGTTGATTATCAGTGTTTTATGTGTAATAAGAAAAGCACCTTATGGTGCGCATGTAAATGTTTGATAATTAAATAGTTACTGTTTGTAAAATATAAATTTAACCATTTTCGGCAACTTGTCCTATACTGCCCGCAGGGCAGTTGGGTAACAACTTAAAAGGGCAGTTTGCTTTAAAAAAAGAAAAAATATGTCGTATAAAGCTTCGGGCGTAATTATTGCGGTAATGCCTACCGCGCATGGAATAACGAGGAACGGGAAAGATTGGGAAAAACAGGAATGTGTGTTAGAAATGTCGGATAAATATCATACAAAGATGAAGTTTTCCGTTTATTCCTGGGATGGCCCTATAGAAAATCCTCTTAAAGCAGGAGATAGCGTTGAAATATCCTTTATGGTAGAGGCGAGAGAGGCAAAAGGAAATTGGTTTAATGAGGTGAAGGCTTATAATATCGAATATAAGTGATGCTATCCTTGTTGATACGAAATAATAACTTGCAAGTTCTTGAAGAAATTCAAGGATTATATAAAAACAAAATATATGGGAAAAGATAAATATAACATCTCTGTTGTAGGATTTAGCCGCTATTTATTTAATGATAAAGATTTGTCATATTATGATGTTCTGAAAGAAGTAGAACACTCGTTGACAAAGAATGAAAACGGGAAATATAAAACATGCTTTTTTATATCAGATGAAGGTAAAAAGATGTATGCTACTCCTATGAGAATGGTCTATTGTGGAATAAGAGGTATTGATCCTTTCATGATAGTAGGAAGCGGAAAACGATTTGATTTTATAAATGGTGAAATTGTGGTTAATGACTTCAGTACTTTTTCTCGTACCAGGTTAAGGGTGCATGAGCCTATGGATATTGATACTATCATTCAGAAGTATGAGGAATCGAAAAAGTTTATAGACTCTGTTATCGAATTTTACAAAAATGGTTTGGATAAAGGAATGACGGAAATTATAATGAAATGCAAGCGTCCGGTTATTTATCTTCTTAGGAAAAGAATATGTATTTCTAGAGAAAATGCAAACATATCTTTTGATATTGCCGCAGATAGATGTATCAGTGATATTCAGGAACATAGAAATGTTATCTATAATCCATTAAGTTATCTGTATAAACAAGCTTATGATGTAGTGAAAGTTAATACTAAAAAGAAAACAATTGTAGAAAATATCAACTATGAATAATGAAAGACAGCGCATTTTATTGGACTACATATCATACCTGTACACAACAGGAAAGAATTATGATTCCATTGGCAAACATATTAAGTATGTAACAGATTTTCTTGAGAGCGCCAAAGAAGTCAATCGCCGTGGTTATCTGAATTATAAACGTGAAAATGCGGATGTTATGGTGCGCCATTCGTTTATGTGTGAGGCTGTTTGTGATTTATTGTCTTATCTTAAAATCGGATATGGCCGACGGGAAAAGGCTGTAAAGCCTTTGGAGAAACTTGAGGTTATTTCAGAGAAGAATAAGAAACTGCTTAATGATTTTATAATATGGTTGACTGATAACAATGATTATTCCTCTCACACAATTGATGTCTATTATACCTCGTTGAGAAAATATTTTGAATACGCCAATGAACTAAATATGGATAATTGCAGACGATTTATAAAAAGCCTTGAAGAGGAAAAACTTTCTCCAGCTACCATTCGATTACGTATTACAGCCATTGAGAAGTTCTCCAAATGGGTGAAGAAACCTATTGAACTGAAACGACCTAGAATGAAACGCAAGTTGGATGTAAACAATGTGCCGACAGAAGAGGAATATAATAGGTTACTGGAGTATCTGAAAACAAAACTCAACAAGGATTATTATTTCTTCATTAAGGTATTGGGTACTACAGGAGCTCGGCTCTCGGAGTTTCAGCAATTCACGTGGGAGGATATAGCGGCCGGCGAAGTTGTTTTGAAAGGGAAAGGGAACAAGTATCGGCGTTTCTTTTTCCAAAAGCAATTGCAGAGGGAGGTGAAGGACTATATAAAGGAGACAGGCAAGTCCGGTACTCTTGCTGTTGGGAGATTCGGGCCGTTGACTCAAAGAGGTCTTTCACAGCATCTGAAAGTATGGGGTAAACATTGTGGTATCGATTCGAAAAAAATGCACGCTCACGCCTTCCGGCACTTCTTTGCTAAAATGTTCCTGAAGAAAACCAAAGATGTAATTCAATTAGCAGACCTTCTTGGTCATGGTAGTGTAGATACAACAAGAATTTATTTACAAAAAAGTTATGATGAACAACAAAGAGACTTTAATAAAAACGTTACGTGGTAGTGTAGCCCAGCTCAATGAATTGTCGGATATGACTGAAGGCATAGATGTTTATGACGCTGCCGGATATGTTGATACTGAATTTCTTATGGAAGCGCTTTCCTGTGTTAATACTTTTATGGATGCGAGTAATATGGTTATTACGAAAATATCCTTACTGTTAGCGCCGGACGCTCCGGTTGATGAAAGGAAGAGCCAGGCTGATGAAGGTAAGAAATGGAATGTGGAAGAGATACTGAAGCATTGTACTCTTGAAGATAGTGTTCTTAAACTTCCGAAAGTACAATTCAATAAGAAATCCTATGCTGAAGCAAAGAAATGGATAGAAGAAGCTGGCGGCTCATGGCAGGGAGGTAAGATACAGGGATTCACATTTCCTTTTAATCCGGAACGTGTGTTCTCCATCTTGAAAGAAGGTAAGCGATGCGATTTGCAAAAAGATTTTCAGTTCTTTGAAACACCTGCTGATATTGCAGACTGGCTGGTAATGCTTGCCGGTGGAATTCATGAAACAGATACCGTACTTGAACCAAGTGCCGGACGTGGTGCTCTGATAAAAGCAATTCATCGGTCGTGCCCGTCAGTAACAGTTGAATGCTATGAATTAATGCCGGAAAACAGGGAGTTCCTTCATACACTTGATAACGTAATATTGCTTGATGAAGATTTTACGAAAGACAGTGTAGGGCATTATACTAAGATTATTGCTAATCCTCCATTTTCCGGTAATCAGGATATTGACCATGTAAGACTTATGTATGAACGCTTGGAAGAAGGTGGAACTCTTGCTGCTATTACCAGCCAGCATTGGAAATTCGCATCTGAAAAGAAATGTGTTGAGTTCCGGGAATGGTTGGAAAAAGTTCATGGAGAAGTTTTTGAAATTGAGGCCGGTGAATTCAAAGAAAGTGGAACGACTGTAAGTACTATGGCAGTTGTAATAAAAAAGTAATTCAAATCGAACAATTATGAATAAAGTAAATTTCAAAATAGAAAAAGCAGTAAACGGTCATATACTGAGAAGTGATATTTGCGGAGTTAGGGTCTACGAAAAGAAAGAAGATTTGTGCGCATTTATCGCAAGTAGCCTCGTTAATGGGATTAAGCTTAAAGATGGTATTGCAAACATATCCATCGAAATAAATGAAAAACCCTCAAATTAGAATAATAATGAGCAAAATAATAGCATGGTTCAGTTGTGGTATAACATCGGCTGTCGCTTGCAAAATAGCTTTACAGACGTATAAAGATGTAGTCCTGTACTATACGGACACTGGCTCACAGGACGAAGATAGTCTACGCTTCCTTCATGATTGTGAGCAATGGTTTGGGCAAAAAATAAACATTGTCCGAAGCAAAGAATATACTAACCATTTCGATGTGATTGAAAAGAAAGGGCTAATCAGTAAGCACAATTACTATCCGTGTACCTTCGAACTTAAAAAACGGCTTCGATACCAAATCGAAGATGAATTGAAATATTGGGATGGTCAAGTATGGGGATTTGATATATCGGAAACCAATCGGGCACAACGAATGATTGAGCAATACCCGAACATGAAGCCATTGTTCCCATTAATCGACAATCAACTATCAAAGGCTAATTGTGCCTGCTTACTTGCAAAAGAAGGAATAGAACTACCTCGAATGTATAAGATGGGATATCACAATAACAACTGCATCGGTTGCATCCGTGGCGGAATGGGTTACTGGAATAAGATTCGTATTGATTTCCCGGAAGATTTTGAACGTATGGCAAAATTGGAACGTGTTGTCGGGCATTCTTGCCTGAAAGAAAGAATCGGTAATGAAACAAAGGCTTTATTTCTTGACGAGCTTTCTCCTGACCGTGGCGATTTCCCTACTGAGATTATGCCGGAATGTGGATTGTTTTGTGAATTAGAATTTATGAATTAGCGTAAAACCAATAATTAAGAATGAAATGACTGAAATGATATTTCCGCAGGAAAAAAGAGATTTAAAACTCACCTGCACATTACATATTGATACGCTTGCTGTCTCTGCTCGCTATTCTTTTAAGTTAATGCAACGAGCAAAGGGCAAACGAAAATGGCAAGATATAAAAGGATATGAATGTCAATATCGTGTAAACACAGATATGGATGATATTTTAAGATACCTTTCAAGAAGCCAAGTTATGGGATTAGCTGAATTAGAGTATAAAAAGTATGCTCCAGCAGAAAGTTTGTTTAACGTATAACAATATAGAAATGAGCGTTTTTGTAAAGCATTTCAGCAAGAAGGTACCCCACAGGTGGTACAGACATGGAAGAAAGGTGTTCCGGCTGACTCCTGAAAGCATGTTTGACAAGGAATCCCGGACTTTCCATTATGAATGTATCGAGAACAACTATAAAAGCGGGTGCTACATCATAGGGTTCAACCTTTATGATGACATGATCCCGATAACGGAGGATGAGTGGCGGAACGCTATGGAGAATTGCATAAACCCGTATTGATTATGAGTGAATATTCATTGAAAGAAAGAGTTCAGATGTTAACATCATCGCTTGTATATGGCGGTCCTATGACATTTGAGCAAATCAAGAAATTAGATTGGTTGAAAAATACATCTGAATACGGAATATTATTCTATCTCCGGGAAGCTGAAAGATATGAATGGATAAAAACTAAATGTTTCAGCGGTGGTAAGCCGAATATCTATTCGGCAACGGCTAAAGGCCGAAGAATGGCTGAAGCAAGAGATTAATATTCAAATACAGAGTAAATATGAGTGAAGTAGAATTAAAGAAGTTGTTTCAAATAGAGGATATATTATCACTTCCTAATGCGATTTTTAAAATAATCTTTGATAATGACGAAAGATTGCATCATATATATCGAGAGTTATTACAACTCAATACTCATGATCTTTCAAGAGATTGGTTTCAAGATATATATGAGGGTGAATTGGCTCAAAGAAACCAAAACAAGCAGGATTTTACTCCTAATGTAGTAGGAATACTACTATCAAGATTGACAGGGGTTTCCAAAGGGGTGATTTACGAACCTACTGCCGGGAATGGTTCCCTTATTATTTCTAACTGGTGGCATAGAGTTAAAACTTTAGGAACTGATTTCAAACCGTCTGAACACCCCGTTGAATGCTGGGAGTTGTCTGATAGGTCTATTCCGCTACTCTTGCTTAATTTATCGATACGTGGTATTAATGCAACTGTGTATCATGGTGATGTACTTGTAAAATCAATAAAAAGTGAATATCGCTTGCTGAACGTGAAAGATATTCCATTCGATTTTTCCATTATAGAAAAGATTAGTTATGATTGACGATAATTTTATAAAGAATCTGTACCAATACACTAGGAAAAGAATCAATTTCTTGTTTCCTGGCATTGATATTAATTACATGGATATCTCTCATTCCGTTATAGCTGACGAACGTTTTTCTATTGAAAATTGGCGGGATTTGGTTGATCGCCTGATTTACGATGAGGTTTCCTTTATAAAAAGAAACAACCGTTTTGCGGAAGCTGATTTAGCAATTAGAAATGCTCCTGAAAATATTTTATTATGTAATAAATGTGGGGAGTATGTACCTGAAAGCAAATTCTATTTAAGTACGAAAATTTGTAATTCATGTTATTATATTGAAAATCGGGAAAAAATACTGAAGAATAATAAGGCATATCGGATTCGTAACAGAGACAAATTACTTGCCCGTAGGAAAGAATTGCGAAATGCCAATATTGAACATTATAGAGAATTGGAGAGGGCTAGTTACAAGCGTAGATATAAGGTTAATAAGGAAAAAATATTAGAGAAAAATAGAAAATATCAATTAGCTCACAAAAGTGAAATACGTGAGTATATGAAAATGTATTATCAAAAAAATAAATCACAATGGAAACAGTAATAGCAAATCCGCCCTTTTCCGCCAAATGGAGTGCAGATGTCTCTTTTATGGATGATGAACGATTTAGTGAAGTTGGGAAATTAGCCCCTAAATCAAAAGCTGATTATGCTTTTGTCTTGGATATAGTCCATAAACTGGATGTAACAGGGATTGCGGCTATAGTTCTTCCTCATGGAGTTTTATTTCGTGGCGCTGCCGAAGGTGTTATTCGCAGGTTTCTTATTGAAGATAAAAACTGCATTGATGCTGTCATTGGGCTACCGGCCAATATATTCTATGGTACTAGTATTCCTACTTGTATCTTGGTAATAAAGAAATGTCGTAAAGAAGATGACAACATCCTTTTTATTGATGCAAGCAAAGATTTTGAAAAGCTTAAAAACAAGAACTCTTTGAGTGATGAACAAATAGACAAGATTGTACAGACGTTCCAAGAGCGTAAGGAAATTAAGAAATACAGTCATTGTGCCACATTGCAAGAGGTTATGGCTAATGATTTTAATCTTAACATACCGAGATACATAGATGTATTTGAGGAAGAAGAACCTATTGACATTAAGGCTGTTATGGATGAAATAAAAGAGCTGGAAGCCAAACGTGCCGAATTGGATAAGGAGATTGATGTTTATTTGCGAGAATTGAAACTGATTTAAATAACAAATTTATAAGATATGAAATTGGATGATGTGTACAAGGCTTGGATTTCTGTAAAGAAAAGGCAAGTCAAGACTAGTTCACTGGCATCGTACCAGCAGATATACGTGAAAAAGCTTTCTCCAATATTAGGATGTATGGAAGTTGGGGAATTGAGCAAAAAGGTTATTGTGCCATTCATGAACGATCTTATGGATAATTCGGGGTTGTCTGTGAAGTACTGCAATGATATTCTGATAGTTCTAAAAATGCTAATTCGGTTTGCTGACGAAGAGTTAGACCTTGAGGTACATAACATTACATGGAAGATGGTATGGCCTAGTAAAAATAAGATAGCTGCTCAAAAGCTGGAACGTTATTCTCCTGCTGAATATAAGAAAATCGTCGATTACGTGTTAGCGAATCCATCTCCACGTAATCTTGGAATTTTGCTAACGATATGTTCTGGTATGCGTATAGGGGAAGTATGTGCCTTACAATGGAAGGATATAGATTTAGATAAAAAGACTATTCATATTTGTAAAACCTTAGAACGCATATATATGCCAGGCGAGGATGGTACATTTAATAAAGCAAAAACCCATATTGAGATTGGGCCCCCGAAAACTTCAAATTCTGATAGGTATATTCCTATCTTAAAGAACATTTTTCCTTTGGTGAAGAAGTTTTCTGCTGTGTGTAATCCCGATTATTATGTGTGTACTTGTGGTGAGCAATATACAGAACCTCGGACTTTGCGGAATTATTATGAGAAATTTATTCTTGAAAAGGTAAAACTAGACCACTGTATCAAGTATCATGGATTAAGGCACACCTTTGCCACGACTCTTATAGAGAATAAAATTGATGTCAAAACTGTATCTACTATTCTTGGTCATTCAGATGTAGGTACCACTTTGAATATTTATGTTCATCCATCAGAGGAAGCTAAAACCGATGCTGTTAATTCAGGATTAAGGAGAATTTTTAAATAGCCCCAAATAAGCGATGAATATTGGAATATTAGCAGTCGATAGCAATTATCCTAATCTAGCTTTGATGAAGATAAGTAGCTATCACAAGGCAAGAGGTGATAATGTAGAATGGTATAATCCCCTTTGTTCTTATGATAAGGTTTACATTGCAAAAGTATTTAGCTTTACGCCGGATTACGGCTATTACATCAATGCCGATCAAGTTGAGAAAGGCGGTACTGGGTATGACATAAAAAAGGTTCTTTTGCCAGAGATTGATAGAATGATTCCTGATTACGATCTGTATAATGTTGATAAAAATTTGGCTTATGGCTTTCTCACCCGCGGATGTCCAAACCACTGTAAGTGGTGTGTGGTACCGAAGAAAGAAGGAAACATCGGTACTTACATGGATATTGAAGAGATAGCCGTTAATGGGAGAAAAAACATTATACTCATGGATAACAACATACTTGCATCCGACTACGGTTTGCAGCAGATTGAAAAGATTATCTCCATGGGAGTACGTGTAGACTTCAATCAAGGTTTAGACGCCCGGCTGGTAACGGATGATATAGCCCGGTTGCTTGCTCGTGTTAAATGGATTAAGCGCATACGGTTCGGTTGTGATACACCGGGACAAATTGCAGAATGCGAACGTGCTACGGCTTTGATTGACAAATACGGGTATAAAGGCGAGTACTTCTTTTACTGCATCTTATTGAAGGATTTCAAAGAAGCATTTGAACGAGTAAATCATTGGAAAAAGAAGGGTGGTCGGTTCTTACCACATTGTCAGCCTTACCGGGACTTAAATAATCCTCGTCAAATTATTCCTCAATGGCAAAAGGATTTAGCTGGATGGGCTGATAAGAAGTGGATTTTTAGAAGCTGTGAGTTTAAAGACTTCATCCCGCGAAAGGGATTTGTCTGTAGTGAATATTTTGATAACAATTAGAGTAAAACAGGATAGATATGAGCATAAAGATTGATAAAAGAGCATACATGAAGCTAATCAAAGAGGATTTGGATTGGCTTAATAAAGAATGCCCTGTTGGACTGGAGAAAGATCATATAGAGGCTGTATTGCGTAAATCTATTGATTTACTATATCCAAAAGATGAAAATCTTAAAGTAAGATGCCCTTATTGTGGCTCTACAAAGGTTATCATGTTTGACGCAGATAACGACATGTGTAATAAATGTGGGAAGTATTTCCCCAGTAAATAACCTTCATAACAAGATAGAAATGAGCAAAATCAAGTATAAAAAAATAGCCCTGCTATCAGTGAAGATAACAGGACTAATATGAAGTATATCTGTATAAAGGAGTGCTGTACATTAACTCCACTCCTGATGATTAAGCAATTATTCATCGTCGGTCAAATATACGAATTCTCGCAAGAACCTGATATGAGATATTTCAAGATAATAACCTTTTAAATGATACGGCCAAAGCATTACAATTATCACAACCGGTCCCGACCGTCCAAGTACGCAAGGACTACATTAACCACTTCCGGCAGGAGAAGCCTTTAGAGGGCATTTACTTCACTGACTTCATCCGGGATGTTCTTGAAAAGCGCAGCAGACGCAAGTCTGAACACTATGCAGCCGTTTATGATGCTATCATAAAACACATAGATAACTTCTCAGAAGAATATGATTGCGATATATTCACCAATTCTGTAACGGCTGAATTCTTAGATGATTTCATTGTCTATTTGGAAGACCAAGGATTGAGACATAACACCATCGTCGGATACATCCTAAAGATGCAATCTCTTATCCGTAGGGCATCGCAATACAATTATGCAGTAGATGTTACCTACGATGAGATTGATTTGAAATGCGAGCCTACAAATGCGGTGTTCCTCTCAATGAATGAAATCACTAGGATATACTACTACAAGTTTGAGAAGCAGGATAAACGGAAAGCCAAGGAGCGAATTAGGGATATGTTTGTTATAGGATGTCTTACCGCTCTCCGCTACTCCGATTATTCAAGGCTTACAAGTCGGAACTTGGTAAACGGTTATATCATGATTCGGACAAAGAAAACCAACGTTGATGTAAAAGTCCCGGCTCATGATTATGTGAAAGAGATATTCGAGAAGTACAACGGTTGTATTCCCAGTGGTCTATGCATCCAGTACTTCAACAAGTATCTGAAGGTGATAATGAAAGAGATTGGACTGAATGATAAAGTCACCTACTCTTACACCCAGGGCGGCAAGCTAAGAACCGTCACCCGTGAGAAATGGGAACTAATAAGCAGTCATACAGCGAGAAGAAGTGCGGCAACTAACATGTATCTGACCGGACGGATGAAGACCTTCGAGATAATGAAACTGACTGGACATCGCAGCGAGCAGAACTTCTTTCGGTATATCCGGTTGACAAGTGGTGATACAGCACGGTCAATAAGTGGAGATATGTTTTTTAGGAAATAACCTACTGAACCATCCCCTTCAGCACTTTTGATTACTGAGGGGAAGGTGGTAGGAGATTATTCGGTATTTTATATTAATCAATGAACGTTATGGAACAAGAAATGGACAACAACCTACTGGCTGACTGCTTTGAATCAGCTATGAAAGTAGTATTCTTAGAGACTAGTTGGGAAATCAAACTGTATGCATATTCCCTGTATAATGCGAAAATGTGTGGGAATAAAAACGAAAAGATAAACTAAAATTACTAACTTTGTGCTATATGTCAAGTGACATGTGGCTAATCCGACGAAAAGACCATGAAACTATCAGTTAAGCAGGAAAATTTTTGCAATTTCTATTTAGAGTCCGGTAATGCTTCGGAAGCGTATCGGCGTGCATATAATTGTCTGAAAATGAAACCGGAAACGATAAACTCTAAAGCTTGTCAACTTCTAAAAAAGGATAAGATTAGGGCAAGGGTAGAGGAATTGCAATCGGAATTAAAAAAGAAGACAGCGATAACCAAGGAAAGAGTACTGGAAGAGCTTGGAAAGATAGGTTTCTCCACTATAGCCCATCTTCATAATACGTGGATTGAACGTAAGGAATTTGAAAAGATTACGGATGATCAGAAAGCCTGCATAAAAAGTATATCCACTAAAGTGATGAAGAGGAATATTGGGACAAATGACTCTCCTGACATAGTAGATGTTGAGATGGTTAAGATTGAACTGTATGACAAGGTAAGAGCGCTTGAAGTGATAAATAAAATGATGGGATTTGAGCGTCCGGGAGAGATGAAATCCGAATTACGGATTATAGTAGGGGACTGATATGGCGGATATTGTATATTCATATAAAGTTTTCAATCCGCTTTTCTGGCATTTACGGGAGGCTTTTTCCAATGTGGATATTAGATATATAATAAACAAGGGTGGTTCGTCTTCCGGGAAGTCAGTTTCTGCCTGTCAGACCCTTCTGTTGTCTGTGTTGGCAGGGGAAGGCAATGTATTAGTCCTAAGAAAGATAAGCGCCTCTATAAAAAACACTGTATACGAAGAATTCAAGACACAAGCCAAGATATTGCGAATTTTCAACTTTTTTATTTTTATAGAAAATTCAATTCGTTGCATTAATGGTATGAAAATAGACTTTTCGGGTCTTGATGATCCTGAAAAGATAAAGTCTATTTCTAATTATAAACGCATTTTGTTGGAAGAGGCCAGTGATTTTGAATATGAAGATTTCGTTCAGGTTACCTTCCGTCTACGTGGCAAGGAAGGATTGCAGATTATAATGAACTTTAATCCGATTTCGGAAGATTTATGGATAAAGACTAATCTTGTAGACAGGCAGGAGGGGAATGATGTAGATACTCATCTTTATGGCAAGGTAAAGGATGCGGTTACGGGACGTATTTTGCCAGTTGAATACAGTTCGATAAAACGTAAGAGGTATAATTCCTCAAAAGAGATATTCAGTCCTATCACGGGGGATAAGGAGGTGTATAATCCTGATACGGTGGAGCTCCATTCTACTTATCTTAATAATTTTTGGGTTGTCGGTTCTCCTGATGGCTTATATGGCTATTACGACAAACAGACTATTGCCAATTATGAATGGTATAGGAGCCATGACTATAATTTTTATAGGATATATGCGTTAGGCGAATGGGGAAGTATAAAGACTGGTGGAGAATTTTTGCACGCCTTTGATGTTAATCTGCATGTCGGTTCGGTTAAATATGATTCTACTTTTCCTGTATTTATATCTGTTGACGACAACTTGCTCCCTTACATTTCAATATCATTTTTTCAACTGAAAAAAGAGGAATGTCAGGGGATGGTCATCCGCCGTCCTTCCCAGTTTCATGAGATATGTGCAAAAGACCCGTTTAACTCTGTGACAAAAGCGTCAGAGATGGCACGTTCTTTTTTGGTTAGTATCGGTTATAAGGATGTGGTGTATATACTTGGTGATGCCACTACTCAAAAGGGAAATACGATTGATGAGGCTAAACAGTCATTCTTTGATAAGTTTGTTGAGGGGATAAGCAAGTCTTTTGTAGTGAGAGAAATAATTGAGAAGTCAAACCCGTCGGTTTCGATGACAGGTGAATTCATAAACGCAATATTGGGCAATTATTACAGCGATATATTTTTTGCCGTTGATGAACGTTGTAAGAATTCAGTTTCGGACTATAACAACGCAAAAAAGGATGTGGACGGAACCATATTGAAACTACGTGAAAAAGACAAGAAGACCGGACAGACATTTGAGAAGTACGGTCATTTGACGGACTGTCTTCGTTATTTCTTGTATGCTGTATTCAGAAAAGAATATACGGATTTCTCATTGCGAAGAAAACGTAGTGAAGTCAAAGAGGATGATTTAATATATTATAATATGAATGCGAAAATAGAAGGTGTAAGAATGTGCTACATTATACCCGATAGTGTAGGAAGATGTGTTGTGGCTTGTTTCGTGCTTAAGAACTATGTATTTCTTAAAGGAGTACTCTATTCTGATAGGTTTGACGAACAGGAGGTGATTGACAGGGTTGGCGAATTCTCTCCGGATAAGGTGATTATTGAGTGCGGAAAGCAGTATTCCAGGTTCATTCTTCGTCTTAGGGAGAAATATGATACTTGGGTTCTGAAGGATAACGCCAACATAGATGATCGGATAAACGGTAATTTACTGTATATAAAAGAAAAAGTACGGTTTAATCCTGATGAAAGCGATGAGGCTTACAGTAGTTTTATATACGATGTATTGGGTTATCCTTCGGAAGAGAAATCGGCGGTAAATGCACTAAGTGCTATATGCTCATATGTGTCAAGAATGAAAGAATAAATATTTCCATGTTTTTATTTGGACTAAATTAAAATAATTTCTATATTTGCGGTGAGGATGCCAATCCCTTCGTGTGAAGATGCACGGAACTTGATGCATTGTAAGGACTTTCAAATTTGAGACTTTATGTGTATTGTTCGTAATGACTGAACGCGCGGGGAGTGGTTATCCAAAATTGGATAATCATTCTTTTTTTATGGCTAATATAGGAAATTGGATAAAGGCAATCAGGAGTATGGCTGTTCCTTCTATGAAAGGTTCGGTTAAGTCTGTCGAACAGGATAAAGGCGGTAATTTCTTCTATATGTCTAATTTCTTTTCTCCATCAGGGTGTGTTCGTTTTGATTACGACCTGTCGGTTGATTCTGATAAGTCAGACTCTTTTCTTGTATGCACTCCGTTATCCACTGTAATTAATAAGATTGGTTCAATGTTTGCGAACGGTCGTATTTATGTGACTGATTCCGAGGGTAACGAAAATGGTGAATATGACGATATCAGACGGCTTTTGTCTAATCCGAACCCGATTCAGACTAGAATTGGATTTCTTAAGGAAATAGAAATGTCCTTGAAGCTTTTTGGTTATTGCCCGGTTTTTACAGTCCGTGCCTTAAAAGGCTCGCTTCCTTTGGCGATGTATGTTATCCCCGCGCAGATTTTTCACATGGTATCTTCCGGCAAGCTGTTCCGTCAATACGATATTAAAGATATTGTTTCCAAGGTCTATTTGGAATGGAACGGGATGCAGGAAGAGCTTTATGAAGAGGATTACTTCGTAATATATGACTGTTCTGTCAATGTGCCTGGGGGAAATATGGATCTTGAATTCTCATCTTCTACGGACTCGTTGTCTATTCCTGTTAATAACTGGATTGCTGCAATGTCTGCAAGTCATCAGTTGATTGTAAATGGTGGCCCCAAGGGAATTATATATTCCGACTATACGGACGATATGGGAAACCTTGTAATGAGTTCTACTGACAAAGAAGCGTTGGAATCCAAGTTAAAGGAAAAGTACGGTGTCCTTAACAAGTTCCCTATATTGACTTCGAGAATAAAGTTGGGGTGGATTCCTTTGAATTACGATGCATCCCAATTAAAGCTACATGAAGAGGACGAACGATGCAGCCGGAAGATATGTAATGCGGTAGGGGTTGACTACAGTTTGTTTGACGAATCCAAATATGACAACAAAAATATAGCGGAGAGGTCGGCTTATCAAGGTCTTGTTATCCCGGACTCTGAAAAGATATCGGAAGCTCTTACTAGAGCTATTTGCCCTGAAGGGGTTTTTATAAAGCTTGATTACACCCATGTCGACTGTCTTCAGAAGGACAAGTCCGCATCTTCTTCCGCTTTCCAGAAGATGGCATCTTCATTAATCCAATTGGTTGAGAAAGGGCAGATAACTCTTAATGAATCAAGGAATGAGCTGGCTAAATTTATAGATATAGATCCTGATAATCCTAAGGGCGAACTTAAAAATAATAATTCAGTCGAAAATGGGAAAAACTAATAAATATACGGGAAGAATGGGGATGCAGTATAAGACATTTTCCATTTATGCCAAAGAGGTAAACTACGATAATGAAAGTCGCACCATTAGTGGATACGCTGCCATTTTTGGAAATAAGGATAAGGCGGGCGATATTCTGATAAAAGGATGCTTTTCCAAGAGTATCCAGGACAGAGGGCCGGAAAGTTCCGCTAATGACAAGATAATAATGCTATGGATGCATAACATGAATGAGCCTATCGGTCGAATCACCGTTCTTAATGAAGATGATAAAGGCCTGTATTTTGAAGCCGTAATTGATGATGTCCCAAGAGGGGAACAAGCTATTAAACAGCTTGAATCCGGCACCTTAAATCAATTTTCTATCGGATATCAGTACGTTTGGGAAAACTGTGAATATGACGTGGAAAAAGACGCTTTCATTGTAAAAGAGGTGAAGCTGTATGAAATATCGGTAGTATCTATCGGATGCAACGGTGAAACCGAATATTTGGGGTTAAAATCCATAGAGGATGCCGAAAAAGCTTATGAAGAATTAAATGCCGAAATATCGGATATCTGTTCAGGAATGCCTGCATCTAAACAGCAGAAAATACAAAGAATTATATCAAAGGCAATGTCACTTGCGGCATTCAGGCCGGAGGAACGCACGAGTACTTCACCTGAAGATAAGGGAGCCGACATGCATGGAAATAAGGTCAAATCAATGTTTGAAAAATTAAAATTAAAGTAGTATGGGAAAAGAAACAAAGAAGGTGGAGTTTAAGGACTTCCTTGACACCAAGGGATTGTCTGAGGACGAATCAAAGGTTTTCGATGTGTTCGCCAAAGGGCTTGACGGTTATATGGAAGCTCTTTTCGACCAGTTTATGAAAGATGAGATTGACTCTAAATCCATGAAGGAGTCAATTGATAATGCAACTAAGGCCATCGATGAACTGAAAACAGAGGTAAAAGGATTTGCTGACAGCAAGTCTATCAATGAACGCCTGAAACAATTTGAAGAAACAATTGTTCGCATCAAGGCAGCTACGGAGAAAGGAAGGGACGGAGAGTATAAGATTAAGTCTCTTGGTGAACAGATTGCAGACGCTTGCAAGGGGTTTGTTACTGAAACTAACGGGGTTAAGACAATTGACGTTGAGGCTCTCAAGAAAAAAGGCGGTATAAAGTTTGATGTTGTAGTGAAAGCTGCGGCCACTCCTGTAATGACAACTGGCGCAGGTGTTATTGCCGGTGGAATTACCATTGACGAACAGATAAGTGTTGCTCCCCGCAAGCGTGCATCTATCCGTGACGTGGCTAATGTGGCGAGTATCTCTACTCCGTCCGTAGTATACGCCGAGTTGAAGGATGTTACAGGTGATGCAGAATGGGTTCCGGAAGGCGGTCTTAAACCATCAATGTCCGCCAGTGTTGAGACGGTAACGGTTACTGCTGGAAAGGTGGCACTGACAGCCAAGGTTACAACCGAGGTTTTGCAGGATATACCCCAGTTGGAAAAAGAGATAGAAGCCGAGATTATCAATAAGATCGGATTGAAGGAAGAGGACGGTATTTTCAACGGAACCGGAACCGGAGGGCAGATAAAAGGAATCAGAGATTCTATTCCGGCATTCTCACTGACTGGAATTGATGTATCCAAATCTCCTAATATGTATGATGCAATCGTTGCCGCCTACACGCAGATTGTAAGCGTAAGCAATATGGCTTATTCTCCGAATGCTATCCGCATGAATCCGGTTGATTACGCCAATATGCAGCTTACGAAGAACGATAATGGAGATTACATTCGTCCGTTCAAGATTGGGGATGAACTGATTACGGGACTACGGGTGATTCAGGACCCGAATGTAACGTTGGGTTCTTTCGATATGGGTGACTTCCGTTATCTGTTTATCCGGGATTATGTCGTTCTTTCCATGAGTATCGGTTGGGAGAATGACGATTTCACCAAAAACTTGGTAACTATCTTGGGCGAAAAGAGAGTACTTGCTTACATCAAGTCGCAGTATAAGACAGCGTTTGTGTCTGACACATTCCAGAATGTGATTACCGCGATAACCAAAAGTGCCTAACATTAAAATGTGAAATATGAAAAGAAGCAGTATTAATACAGCAAAGAACGGCAAGTCCTATAATATAGACTTGTCGGAAGTGTACAAGGTTACATTCCAAAAGGATTTCGGTGCGTTTAAAGCGGGTGATGAAACCCACGTCTCCCTTCCGATTGCGATGAAATGGGTAAAGATGGGTGTAGTTTCAGAAACTTCTGAAATAACTTCTGCGGCCGATAAGACTGGATGTTCCGAACTTTTAAAGAAAGACAAAAAGAAGGGAGAATAAACGATGATTATTGACGGTTCATACTTTACAGGTGTTCTAAGTCTCGGTATTATCTGGGATACGAACGATGATTCGCCTACAAGAACGGCGGAAAGGGATAATTTGCAATCATATATCGACTTGTATGAAAGAAAGTATCTCCGGCTGGTATTGGGGGGAAGTATGAGCCGTGAATTCATTGAATATCTTTCATCAGGCAAAGATGATGTTACTAAATGGGAATCCCTCAAAGAAAAGCTTTCCGTCAGAGGATACAGCCCCGTTGCCAATTATGTGTATTTCCGTTATGTGAGACACTGTGGGGTAAAACAGACTCCGGTTGGTACGGTGTATGCATCTGATGATAAAAAAGCCAATCCTAATGTTCTTCTTGTTTCCGCCTGGAATGACATGGTTCAGATGAATAATGAACTGTATGATTTTCTTGTATCGGATAAAGAGTATGCCGGGTTTTCTTTTGATTCTACCATGGTTGAATGTATTAATGGTATGGGCATATGAAATCGGTTAATGATATATTCAGGGAGATAGTAGCCAATACGGCAAAAATATACGGTAAAAATGTGTCTTATATGTTTGGCGATTGGGAATACATTTCCGGGCAACTGACGGAATGGAGCCAGTCGCCAAAGACTAGCAAGCTGAAATTCCCGATTATATGCCTGTATTCCCCGTATATTGAAAACCGCACCTCAAAAACGCCTGCTGTCAGCCTTGAATTTCTCATCATGGTAGATACCCGTAAAGAGTATCTTAATGAAGAAAGGGAAAAGGTTTCATTTGCCAGGGTTCTCCGTCCGGTTTATAATGCTTTTATCAAAAGCATACTTTCATCACCGGACATTGTTAATGAGTATAACGGGATAGTCCCCCATTCATACACGGAAAACTACCGGTACGGAAGAAAAGGCGTGGAAGCTGATGGAAAGCCATTCAGGGACTTCATCGATGCTATTGAGATAAATAATTTGAATATTAAAATTAAAAATATAAAATGTTATGGCGACAGAATTTAGAGAATGCGCCGGTATGGCTCAGTTTAATACCGGTACTTCAAAGTGCTTGCTTGACCCGGGAAAAGTAAAGGCTATTATCCTTACGATGCATGGTTACAAGCTTCCCGCCAACGCTACGGCGGAACTGCTTGAGGCGGCTTGTCATGATGACCGCCCGAATCGTATCTTCCCAATCAAGACGATTATCGAATATGCGCCTTCCGGTGGGGAAGCCAACAAGGCGGCAGTCGGATATGGCCCCAATAAGATTACCTCATATTCGGCAAAGGACGATGTATGGACGGTGGATGAATACGATGCCAGTCTGAAGGCGAATATCATGGCAGCCAAAGGTGTTGCTTTTGATGCGTATTTCGTAGATGAAAACAATGTCGTGTACGGAATGAATGACGGTACCGGTATTCTTGCCGGCATTCCCCTTTCCGGTGTTTATCCGGGCGGACAGGACTGGGATTCATCCGGTACAGAGGCTAACCTTACCATCGGCACAATGTTCAAGGATTACGAGAAATACGTGAAAAACGCCGATTACCGTGTATACAAGTTCGATGTTGTGGAAGCTTTGAAAGGCCTTGTTTATGTCGAACTGGTAAAAGTCGGAGAATCGGGAAACAACTACAAACTGAAAGAGCATTTCGGCGGATTGGATGTTACTCCCTATTATGGAGCCGCGTTGGCGGAAGGTGCAACTGCTTGCTTTGATGGAGAGGTGTCCGCTGTCAAGTTTGAAAACGGCAATCTTGTCATCACGGCTACGGGAACTCCGTCCTTGAAGTCCCCTAAAGTTTTGCAGGAAAACGGTGTGGTCGGTATTGAACAGTGGGCGTCATGAAAGTAGAGGGAATCAATTTTGTAGATGAAGAGGTACGGAAGATGAAGAAAAAGGAGTTCATTGCGAAACACAAGGTCTTTTTCTCTGACCGTACGGAATCTGAAAAAGAAAATATCCTCTCTGACATCTACGACAAGATTGTCGGTGTCAGAACTCCTTCAGAGGGTATTATTTAAGTGATTTGTTTTCAGGATAGGGGAGATTTGTTCTCCCCTTCTTTTTATACTGTAAAAACATGGCTACGATAAAAGAATCTTTTGACAATATCAATTTGTTTGTAAACGGATTTGAAGATATGATTCGTGAAGCAATGAATGAAAGCCGCGGGGATGTTTACGACCTGGTTATTGACCAGTTATACTCCGGTATAAACGGAAGGGATAAACCTCTTCGTCCTACTTATCTTAATGACCCGTGGTTTAAAAGTGATGAGGCTGGCAAATGGAAGAACAACGGCCG
>OFFL01001150.1_pt1 | contig 21679 bp, 13 predicted proteins | sample 1521391 | NCBI WGS metagenome assembly OFFL01 (sample SAMEA3504082, study PRJEB24116) | mouse gut metagenome | biome: mouse gut; feature: mouse-associated habitat; material: faeces | place: Denmark | collected 2011
TTGCTCATTTTGTGTGCATCATGTTGCTTTGAACGGCGAAGCCGTGAAAAGTAACAATTGAGAGGTTTCAGGAGGATTAAAGGTCAAACTTATCATTGACTTTAAGGCAAAACTTTGATACACTCATATGAAATTAAACGTAACCCCGGAAGTCTTTCTCCGGGGTTATGAGTTATATATTAAACACAGGAGGATTGAAGATGGGACAGATTATCGGTGAAGGGATCACTTTTGACGACGTACTTCTGGTGCCGGCGTTTTCCCAGGTGATACCCAATCAGGTGGACCTGACTACCTGGCTGACAAAGAAGATCAGGCTGAACATTCCTATGATGAGCGCGGGAATGGATACTGTGACAGAGCACCGTATGGCGATTGCCATGGCCCGGCAGGGGGGGATCGGAATCATTCATAAAAACATGTCGATTGAGGCCCAGGCCGAGGAGGTCGACAAGGTAAAGCGTTCTGAAAACGGTGTCATCACCGATCCCTTTTCACTGACTCCTGAACATACTCTGGCGGACGCAGACGCTCTAATGGGCAAGTTCCGCATCTCCGGCGTTCCCGTCACGGAGGGCCGTAAGCTGGTGGGTATCATTACCAACCGCGATCTGAAATTCGAAACTGATTTCACTAAAAAAATAAAAGAGTCCATGACCAGCGAAGGACTGATTACCGCCCATGAGGATATTACGCTGGAGGAAGCGAAGCAGATCCTGGCAAAGGCCAGAAAGGAAAAGCTTCCTATAGTAGATAAAGACTTTAATCTGAAGGGACTCATCACCATAAAGGATATTGAGAAGACCATAAAATACCCGCTGGCCGCAAAGGACGAGCAGGGCAGACTTTTGTGCGGGGCAGGCGTAGGCATAACCGCTAATGTGCTGGACCGGGTGGGAGCCCTGGTGGACGCAAAGGTGGATGTGATTGTACTGGATTCCGCTCATGGGCATTCTCAGAATGTATTAAACTGCCTGAGGATGATCAAGGAAAAATTCCCCGGGCTTCAGGTGATTGCCGGCAACGTGGCTACCGGAGAGGCAGCGGCGGATCTGATCAAGGCGGGAGCGGATGCCGTGAAGGTGGGTATCGGGCCCGGATCCATCTGCACCACCCGGGTAGTGGCGGGCATCGGGGTGCCTCAGATTACGGCGATTATGGACTGCTATAATGTAGCTAAAGAGTACAATATTCCTATCATTGCCGACGGCGGAATCAAGTATTCCGGCGACATTACCAAGGCCATTGCCGCAGGAGGCAGTGTGTGCATGATGGGAAGCATGTTTGCGGGCTGTGAGGAAAGCCCCGGGGACTATGAGCTGTTCCAGGGAAGGAAATATAAGGTTTACAGGGGCATGGGCTCCATTGCCGCCATGGAGAACGGAAGCAAGGACCGCTATTTCCAGGAGAATGCCAAGAAGCTGGTTCCCGAAGGTGTGGAGGGCCGCGTGGCTTATAAGGGAGCTGTGGAAGACACTGTGTTCCAGTTGCTGGGAGGTCTGCGCTCCGGCATGGGTTATTGCGGAGCGCACAATATTCAGGAGCTGAAGGAGACCGGAAGGTTTATTAAGATTTCCGCGGCGTCACTGAAAGAGAGTCATCCTCATGATATTCATATCACCAAGGAAGCGCCCAACTATAGTGTAGATGAATAGGGTTACTTTTCGCGGAGTAGTTCCGCGAGGTGTTTTTGGCATGATGCAGGTATTTTTCCTGGAAGGAGGAGAAGCATGTTGCAACTGGAGCAGGAGCTGAAAAGCAATGCATATCCCGGGAGAGGGATCGTTATAGGCCGTTCCCGGGACGGAAAATACGCCGTGGCCGCATACTTTATTATGGGAAGGAGCTCTAACAGCCGCAACCGTGTCTTTGTGACGGAAGGAGAAGGCATCCGGACCCAGGCCTTTGACCCGTCCAAGCTGGAGGATCCCAGTCTGATCATATATGCGCCGGTGCGGGTGCTGGGAAAGGATACGATTGTTACTAATGGAGATCAGACGGATACCATTTATGAGGGACTGGAAAAGGGGCTGGGCCTGGAGCAGTCGCTCAGATGCCGTGAATTTGAACCGGACGGTCCCAACTATACGCCCAGGATTTCGGGTGTGATGCATATTGAGGAGGGCGCCTTTGATTTTGCCATGTCGATTCTGAAGAGCAATGGAGGAGATCCGTCCTGTTGCTGCAGATACACCTACGCCTACGACAATGTATGTCCGGGAGAGGGTCGTTTCATACATACCTATATGCATGACGGGAATCCGCTTCCAAGCTTTCAGGGAGAGCCCAAGACCGTGGCTGTGGAAGGGAACATTGACGAGTTTACCCAAATGCTCTGGGAGAATCTGAATGAGGAAAACAAGGTTTCTCTGTTTGTGCGGTACATCGATATTGCGTCCGGAGGTTACGAGACCCGGATCATGAATAAAAATGGGACGGCAGAGCAGTAAGACTGCCTTGATGCAGAGTAAGGAATGGCCGTGGGGCGGTCAATATACGGAAAGGCATGGTTAGTTTTATGAAAGAAATCGAATTGAAATATGGATGTAATCCCAATCAAAAGCCTTCCAGAATCTACATGGAGGACGGAGGGGAGCTGCCGGTGACGGTGTTAAACGGCAGGCCGGGCTATATCAATTTTCTGGATGCCTTTAACGGCTGGCAGCTGGTGAAGGAGCTGAAGGCGGCGGCAGGTCTTCCCGCAGCGGCTTCCTTTAAGCATGTGTCGCCTGCAGGCGCGGCGGTGGGACTTTCGCTGGACGAAACTCTGGCAAAGATTTACTGGGTTGAGGATCTGGGAGAGCTGTCGCCTTTAGCCTGTGCTTACGCCAGGGCCAGAGGCGCGGACAGAATGTCCTCCTTTGGGGATTTTATCGCCCTTTCGGATATTTGTGACCTGGATACCGCCAGGCTGATCAAGAGAGAGGTATCCGACGGAGTGATTGCTCCCGGCTATACGGATGAGGCGCTGGCTGTGCTGAAGGAGAAAAAGAAGGGTGCATATAATGTGATCCAGATCGATGCTTCCTATACGCCTGCACCGCTGGAAAAAAAGCAGGTGTACGGCATTACCTTTGAGCAGGGCCGGAATGAACTGGATATCAACAGCGGTCTGTTTTCCAATATCGTCACGGCCAACAAGGTGATACCGGCGGAGGCGCTTTTGGATATGAAGATTGCAATGATCACCCTGAAGTATACCCAGTCTAATTCTGTGTGCTATGTAAAGGGCGGACAGGCCATCGGCATCGGAGCCGGACAGCAGTCCCGGATCCATTGCACCAGGCTTGCGGGCCAGAAGGCGGATAACTGGTTTCTGCGCCAGTCGCCTCAGGTTATGGGACTGGAGTTTTTGGATGGACTGGGCAGAGCGGACAGGGACAATGCCATCGATGTGTACATGAGCGACGAATACATGGATGTTTTGGCGGACGGCTCCTGGGAAAGAATTTTCCGGGCCAAGCCGCCGGTGTTTACCCGGCAGGAGAAGCGGGAGTGGCTGGATCAAATGCAGGATGTTACGCTGGGAAGCGATGCGTTTTTCCCCTTCTCGGATAATATTGAGAGAGCCTATAAGAGCGGAGTGAAATATATCGCCCAGCCCGGCGGATCCGTCCGGGACGATGCGGTTATCCAGTGCTGTGATCAGTATGACATGGTGATGGCTTTCACCGGGATCAGGTTGTTCCATCATTAAGGTTTTGTAAAAACAACTGAATATCAGGAATATCTTCAGGGCAGGGTGAAATTCCAAAACCGACGGTATAAAACTTGCACTGATGACTTTTTCCATAGACCTGAGAAATTAACACCTGAAAGGCATTCTGATACTTTCAGGTGTTAATTTTTTTAAGGAGGTGTTCAGACTCGTCTTTGCGGACAAAGCAGCTGATCTCACGGATGACTTTACTTGACGCTGAGGGAAAAAAGAATTATGATTAATGACAGATAAGAAATTAAGAAAGGAAAAACATGGCAATGAGGGAAGTATTCGAAAAGGGATTGGCAAGGGCGGCAAAAGCGGGCAGGAGGATCGCCATTGCGGCAGCCGCAGGAGCGATAGCGCTGGGAAGCATCAGTTATACCCATGCGGCAGGTATAGGAATAGAAACAGTTTTTGACGAACGCTATTATGCGGATAAGTATCCGGATCTGAAGGAAGCATATGGCTATGACAGGGCGGCTCTGCTGGAGCATTTTATGAACTTTGGGCTCTCAGAGGGCAGGGAAATGAATGAGATGATAGACATAGTCCAATACAGAGAGAAATATCCGGATCTCCAGGATGCGTTTGGGGATGACTGGGATGCGTATGTGGCGCACTATCTTTCCTATGGGGCCTTTGAACACAGAGATAATGGAACCGATTTTGACCCTGTGGATTATCTTAACAGGTACGGTGATTTACAGGCTGTCTTCGGCAATGATATCCTGGCGGCTTACAGGCATTATCAGGAACATGGGAAGCAGGAAGGCAGAGAAGGCAGGAGCGAGGCTGTGGTAAAAGCCGAAGAGGCGGCGAAATATAACGGCTCCGCAGCGCCGGCAGAGAAGCCTGCAGCGCCCGAAAAAGGAAGCTTTGAGATTCAGAGCGTGCAGGTTTTGGGCAGCGGTCACATCAGAGTCACTTTGAACCGAAAGACAGATCAGCCTCTTGCGCTGGAAGCGTTCAGCATCATATGCAACAGCGGCGGCTCTGATATGACGATTCTGTCTGTTTCCACAAATGATAATATGGTTTATGACCTGGCGACTACTTATTACAGGGATCAGGAATACGATATACAGATCACACTTGCCGATGGAACATCTATTTCCAGGGTCTTTGCGTACAGGACAGATTGTGCGCAGATTGCGGGTATTAACGCTGTCCGCACGAGTATCAGCGAGGCGAGGATTACCTATAATTCAGACGCACCAGGATACTTTTACTATATTTTGAGGGAAAACGGGAAGGCTTCGGCACGGGCGGCTTCCACAGGGGGATCAGCTGAAGCAACGGAATCAGAAATTATAGGGTCTGGTGTCAAGACTTTGATGGAACAGCATGAGAACGTCTTTACCGTTACCGGTCTGACCGAGGGCATGTCATATACCATGTATTATGTGGCTGTCAATACAGAGGGAAAAGCTACATTGGTAAACAGCCTTTCCATAGACGGAGAAGTCTACGAGGAGAAGGCGGCTGCAATCAAAGGAGCCAAGGCATTTGCCGAGAAGCAGGGAAACGGTGAATTCCTGTATGGATTTGAGATAGAGCTGGAGACTGCCACTTTGGAAGGTCTGGTTCTGGAGCAGTTTGATATAAGCTGTCCGCTGAACCAGACAACGCTTGGAGAGGTCAGGACTTCCGATAATAAGATTTATCGTGTGTACATGCAAAGAGGCAGCATCCCTAAAGGCAATAATACCTATACGATTCTGATCAACCTGAAGGACGGTACACAGCTAAAGGGTACTTGTTATCTTGACCTGCAGGCGCCCAGCGTTAACGCAAGAAGCATCGAATGGGTAGATGCGGATACCATAAAGGTTACTGTCAGCTCAGACGAAGCAGGCACCCTTTACTATGCGGTTCTGGATCAGGTAGAGGGCGCGGGTACGATCACTGCCAAGGATCCCGCGCAGATTTATGCTAATGGCATGAAGGCTTCCATGGGATACGGTTTGAGCTATGTAACGATCAAAGGCGTAAAAGAGGGGCAGTGGTTCTGCTATGCTTCAGAGGATGCAAGTGGCAACAGGGAGGAGTTCTACAGCTATAAGCAGATCCCTGAATATACCGTTCCGGATCCGGATGAAACATCCAAGCCCCAAATTACAGGGGTAACGGTTCTCAGCGCTTCAAACGGCGCGAAGCTCAAGGTGGTGTTCAACCAGGGCGTATATGGGCTTTACGACAATGGCCAGACCCAGATCAGCGGGATCGACAAAAAGCTGGGATTCACAGCGGATCATAGCTCTGAGGGAGGCCTGGAGGATAATGTGCTGACGCTTACTGTGATGGATCCGTCTGTTTCCATACCTGAGGGAGGCCATACCCTGACCGTTGTATTTTATGACGGAACAACATTAACATTTGATTTTACGGTGTAAGTGTGCTGACAGCCGATTATGCATTTAAGTAACTGCTCATTTTTCTATAATGAGGCCGTCCTTGTTACCCAATGGTTATCCGGTAACAAGAACGGCCCTTTCTATCTCATGGCTATCCCATGGCCTTCTGCAGCTTCGCGGCGGCTTTTTTATGCTTTTTCTTTTTCTTGGTCTTAGGAGGCTTTAATTCTTTCTCAATATCATAATCGTTTTCGTCCACACCTTTGCTGTACTCCCGCAGCTCAGGCAGGACAGCGGCTATCTCGTCATCCTCGTTGTCATCCTCCGGGGAGTGGGGATCCGCCAGACATTCGTGTTCCTCAGCCTTGTAGGAAGCATGTGCCTGTGATTCATGTGCCTTATCCGCAGAATGGGGGTCTGCTGGGGGCTTGTGCTTTTTTTTCGTGAAGCGGGCGTCCGTAGGAGGCTCATGTCCGTTTCCCTGAGAGAGGGATTTGGCGAAGGACACGCTTTCATCCTCCTGGAGAAGCGGTCCTGGATCAAGGTCGTGTTCTTCCCCCTGGGAGCGGAGTCCGGCGGCAAGCTCTTCCTCATCCGCCTCATGTATTTCGCTTCCCTCCGGAGCCGGGTCTTTCATGTGGGTGATACTGCCCGACAGGAACAGTGCCGCTTTGGCGCTGACAGGTCCCACCATCTCATAGAGCACAGAGGAGGAGAGTATGATGGTCAGCATCATACCGGCAGTTTCCGGCGGCAGCATACGCTGGCCCAAAAAGGCGAGACCGATAGCCACGCCGGCCTGGGGAATCAGGGCAAGCCCCATGTAATTGCGGACGGCAGGGCTGGTTTTCATGACCAGGCAGCTGATATAGGTTCCCATATATTTGCCCACAATGCGGATTAAAAAATAGCTTACGCCGATGGCGCCTACTGTAGTCAGAGCGTTTAAATCCAGATTCATGCCGGAGACGATAAAAAAAATAGACATCACAGGAGGAGTGAAGTTATTGATCTGGCGGAACAGCTTTTTATCCCGGGTCAGGTTTATGTATACGGCGCCGAATACCATACAGGACAGCAGGGGGGAGATGTCAATGGCGGCGCAGATTCCGGACAGTCCCAGGAGCATGGCAATGGCCAGGATCAGGCGGTTGTCCCGGCTTCTGGCGGGAATCAGCAGCCGGCTCAAAAAGTATCCGCAGAACACACCCAGGGCAATCATCAGAAAATTATAGGCAATGGGGATCAGGATATCCTGGGCGGAAAGGCTTCCCGCAGCATTACCGTTGATGACTGCGGAAACGATGCTGAAGGCCAGCAGACAGACCACATCGTCCAGAGCCACGATCTGCAGCAGGGTGTCTACGAATTCGCCCTTTGCCTTGTATTGATTGATGGTCATCATGGTGCTTGCGGGGGCCGTGGCAGTAGCGATGGCTCCCAGGATCAGGGCGAAATCCCAGCTCAGGTTGAAGATCAGCTTCAACAGCAGGGTTACAAGCACACCGGCGGCCAGGGCTTCGCTGAGGGTTATGACCACGATCCGCTTTCCCGTCCGCAGGAGTACTTCCTTTTTAAAGAATTTTCCGATGCCGAAGGCGATAAAAGCCAGGGCCAGGTCGCTGACAAAGCTCATGGAACCGATGATCTGTTTTGGGACAAAATTCAGACAGCAGGGACCAATCAGGATACCTGCCAGAATATATCCGCTGACCTTGGGCATGTTCAGGGTATTGGTAAGCCTCGTCATGATAAATCCGGAAAACAGAATTACGGAAAGCACCAGGAGAATTCTTGTCTCTTCATTCAATTGGCTGAGAAATTCTATCATAAGCGCCGCTCCTTTTGGCAAAAGCCGTTTCTATGTATTCATTCAGTTCATATACATCATTTTACTATAAATTCAAATGAAACAAAACACCAATTTATATTAAATTTTGCAGGAGGCTGTAAAAGCGGCATTTCAAAGCTTATTGTGAGGAAAACGTTGACTTTTTCGATTAGGGGGGGGGTATAATGGTTAAAATGAAATTTTCAGATTTCTTCAGATTATTTGTATGAGGTAAACAATTTCTTGTTGCGACATTCAGGGAGGGGCAGAGGATGAAGGAAGGGTCGAATAAGAGAAGGCCGAATGAAGAAGAATGGGATCAGCTGACAAGGTTATTGAAGAAAAGTATAGCAGAAGAGCGGATTGCATCCCGGATGATAGAAACGCGCGGAGGGACGCTTTTTTTGTGTGATGTGGATCACATGAAACGGATCAATGAACAGTATGGCCACCAGGTGGGGGACGAGTGTCTGAAACGGGTTGCGCAGATTCTTTCCTATATGATTGGTTCCAATGATATTCTGGGCAGATGCGGAGGAGATGAGTTCGTTATTTTCATGCAGGAGTGCCAGGATGAAGAACAGGCCCAGGAGCACTGCCGTCGTATCCAAGAGCGCTTTCTTACCGGCAGAGGAAAGGAAAAGAACAGAGTTCCGCTTTCTTTGACTGTTGTTTGGGAACAGCGGAAGACGGGGAGTACATATCAAAAGCTGTTTGAGCAAGTCTATGACAAGCTGGAGCAACAAAAAAGATTATTGGATACAAAGGCAGAGAGCAGCAAAAGAAGAGATCATTATGTAGCAGATGTCAGGCGGGTTAGAGAGGAACTGACAGAGCAGATTCGAAAGCAGGAGGCCTATTGCCGGGACTATGAGACATTTAAGAGTATTTACCGTTTTCTGGAGAGGGGGATTGCAAGAAGCGGACAAAAGGCCTGTGCGATCCTTTTAACGGTGGTGGATGGGTACGGAAGAAGCCCCCTTCCTTATGAAAAGGATGTGCTGATGGAACAGTTAGGAAGGGATATCGGAGTGACACTTCGAATCGGAGATGTGTACACCAGATATTCCAGCAGTCAGTATCTGCTTCTTGTGATAGATACCACAGAAGGACAGGTTGATAAAATTGTGGATCGTATCAGAAGGCGGTTTATTGAGGGCAGACAGGGAGAGGACGTTCTGATTCATCACTGTTATGAGCTGCAGTCAGTGCGGAATGAGAAAGCAATGTAATGGATGACGATGGTTGTGTGTTGGAGGAAGCTGTGAAAGGAACACGGGCTTTAATAACAGAGAAATTGCATGTAAAGATGTTTGGCAGTTTTTCTGCCGCCTACGGAGATGAAGCGCTTACATTTGGCAGGCATAGAGATTCCAAATTCGGACAGCTGTTTCAGATACTGATGACCAGGCCCGGGCAGTGGTTCGGCAAAGGGGATGTTATGAATTTTCTCTATGGGCGGGAAGAAGTAGAGGATCCTAATGCCAGTCTCAACAATACGATCTTTCGTCTTCGCAAATACCTGGAGACTTCGCCATTGCCGCCTGGAGACTATCTGATTCTAAACGGGGGCGTAATGTGCTTTGACGGCGGAGTTCAGGTGGAATCAGACGTGTGGAGCTTTGAGTGTGCAGTGCGGGAATTTGAAAAGGAGCAGGACCGGAATAAGAAGGCGGAAATCTGTCAGAAGGCCTGTGAGCTTTATCGGGGAGAATTTTTACCTCAGCTGTCCAACGAGCAGTGGGTTATAGAGAAAAGCAGAAATTACGAGGAACTGTACTTTAAAATTATGAATTATCTGCTTCACTATCTGAAAGAAGAGGGAGACTATAGAAGCATAGAAAGTGTGTCAGCCCGGGCGGCGGAGCTTTATCCTTGTGAAGGGTGGGAAAACTGGAGGCTTGAGAGCCTGATTGTTCTGGGAAAGCATGAGGAGGCGGAGAAGCTTTACCGGGAGACAGCGGCTTATGTACAACAGATAGGAGGTTTTCTTTCAAAGGATCAGCAGCTAAAGTTCCGACAGCTCGGAGACCGAATGCGTTGGCCGGAGGGAACGGCAGAAGACATAGGAAGGTGTTTGATGGAGCCGGAAATGAAGGAAGGGGCATATAGATGCACACTGCCCGGATTTTCCGACTGCTTCCGCATGGTGAAACGGACTGCTGCCCGGGAGGGATTAATTCGTTTCAGTCTGCTTCTGTGTACCATTTTGGATTCGGGAGGCCGTCCTTCTAGTGACCGGGGATATTGTGAAAAACAAGGGAAGAAACTATGCGCATCGTTTGAGACGTATTTACGCAGAGGGGACATTTACACAAAATACAGCGAGAACCAGTATCTTCTCCTGTGTATAGGAGCAGATAAGGAGAATGTTGAGGATATTGGATTGCGGATTAATGCGGACTATCGGAAACGCTGCGGAGGCCGGGGCAGTATCAGCTACCGCCTGCTGGATGATGGAAGTATATGGTAGAAAGACTTACGGATACATAGAGATCGAATTTTTGCAGGTATGAATAATGAAATGTGAGAAAACCGGAAAATGAAAGAGCTGGCGAAAGAACTGCTTTGTTATACTAATGCATAAATACTACAACTATAATCCACGAATCTGAGAAGGGGAAAGGAAAAATGAGCAAGAAAAGCCGAAAAAGTAGTAAAGCAAGTAAGGTTTTAAAGGCGGCTGGAGCAGCCGGCATTGTTCTCGGAGGAGCAGCGCTGGATGCCAATGTTGTGTTTGCAGCTGAACTGGAAGGGGAACTGGAAGCGCAGCAGCAGGAAGAAGCCGAGGCCATTGAGAGAGAGTTTGAGAAGGAATTGGAGGACTTGTCACAGGTTCACGAAGCAGCTGGAAAAGAACCGGTAGAAGTAGTAGAAGGAGGCCAGGAAGCACCGGAAGATGACGTGCCAGAGGGAAGTACAGCGGAACCTGTGGGAAATACAGGGGAAACAGCCGGAAGCGAGAGCGGTTCTGAAAGTGTTTCCGAGGAAGAAAGCGGAAGCGAGAGCAGTTCTGAAAGTGTTTCCGGGGAAGAGAGCGGAAGCGAGAGCAGTTCTGAAAGCGTTTCCGGGGAAGAGATCAACAATCCGGGCGATGTAGCGGATGAAACCGATGGAGATGCTGTAAATGTGCCAGGTTCTGATTCTCAGCAGAGCTGGAGCGATGTGGAGTCAACATCGATTGTTAACAGCGATAATGCGGAGTCTGAGTCTCTGGATTTTGACGGCGAGAGCGAGGACATGCAGGAGTCTGCTTCGGAGAGCGATAGCGCTGTGATCAGCTTGTCAGTGGAGAATTCGAACAACGCTTCGGAGAGCGCTTCAGCCGAGCTGGCAACAAGTATTTCGGTAAGCACGGCACTTAGTGTATCGGCAAGCGAATACGAGCAGAAATCGGAAACTTATCAGGTCAGCGACCTTACAAGCGAGATGGCATCTGCGCTTTCCACGTATGATTCCGCATTGTCAGAATTGACATCTACTTCTGCGACGGGTGCAACAGATTTAGAGGCGGCTCAGAGGTCTGTGGCTGAGAGCATTATTGCATATGATTTCGCAGGCCGGGGCTTGACCGTGGACAGGTTTGAATGGAATTCCAGCGGTTATTACACGGTTTACTATAAGGACACACAGGGAAGAGAGCTCACCGAGGTTTATCAGTATTCGGTAGACCAGACGGGTAAAGTAAGCGTAAATAAAGCAGATATAAGCTATGAGGCGGTGGGAGGCAAAGAGACCACGGTGACTGGCGGAGGAAAAGATAAACCGCCTGTAAAAAATGAGACGGAGATTTCAACAGAAGAAGCACCGGCAAGCAGTTATGAAATTACCAATAACGCGGACGGCACAGTAAAAGTCAGCATTACCATAAAAGGTACAGTATATGAGAATCCGCCCAGACAGATCAATCCGGATGGAACGATCTCGTATATTCTCAATAACGGGGAAAACGGCGGGATAGTTGAGCTGTTTGTTATATCGGAAGACGGTTCCAATGGCTATTATACAACATATAAGAAGAGCAGTGAACTGATCAATAACAGCAGTGGAACTACAAGCATAAAAACAGATACTGTCAGTGGAAGCAATTATAATGTGGCAGGGGGAGGGACTGGTCTTTTTGGCGTTGGACAATATGTGGTTGTTCAGGATCAGAAGGGAAGCTGGCATAAGCTCGTTTACGATGGTAATCCGAACCAGACCCTTTTGATAAAGAATGGAAATTTCAAGCTGCAAACTGGTGAAGACCCGAAGGTTAGTAATTTAACGGATCTTGGAAATAAGTACACATTAAGAACGGACGCAAATGGCAAATATGCTCTATATGATAGCAATGGAGTGGCACAGTATACATTTACAATTCGTGATGATGTTGATTACACTACAAACACAACAGTAACAGAGTATACTTATGATAGAAACATAGGCAAAGGGGATGATGTAACCGGCCACAGTGAAGCGCTGAGCAATTATCATAGTGTGCTGGAGAGTACATCCGAAGCGATCAGCACTTCCAATAGTGTAGCTATAGTTGAGTCTGAGTCTGCAAGCATTGCAAGTGAAACTAATTCGAAGTCTGCATCTGCAAGTGCATCGGTTGCTGAAAGTACAAGTGCAAGTACAAGCGAAGCAGCTAAAAGTCTGTCTGAGAGCTTTAATTCGACAAGCCTGTCGGATTCGCTTTCTCAGTCAACTTCATATTCAGCAGCATTGAGCGAAAGCCTGAGCCTGAGCAACAGTGCCAGCGAGAGTCTGAGCCTGAGCAATAGCGCCAGCGAAAGCCTGAGCCTGAGCAATAGCGCAAGTGAAAGCCTGAGCCTGAGCAACAGTGCCAGCGAAAGCCTGAGCTTGAGCAATAGCGCCAGTGAGAGCTTGAGCCTGAGCAATAGCGCCAGCGAAAGCCTGAGCCTGAGCAACAGCGCCAGCGAAAGCCTGAGCCTGAGCAACAGCGCCAGCGAGAGTCTCAGCCTGAGCAACAGTGCCAGCGAAAGCCTGAGCCTGAGCAACAGCGCCAGTGAAAGTCTCAGCTTGAGCAATAGTGCCAGCGAGAGCCTGAGCTTGAGCAATAGCGCCAGTGAGAGCCTGAGCCTGAGCAATAGTGCCAGTGCAAGTACCAGTGCCGGCACCAACGCAAGCCTCTCATCCAGCGAGAGCACAAGTGCTTCGGCCAGCACCAGCATCTCTAACAGCACCAGCGAAGCTGTGGGAACAGGAGACGGAGACACCGGAGCAGGAGAAGATGTTGCAGACGGGCCTGGCAACGCGGCCGCTGACACCGCTGAACCTGCCGGAACCGTTACAATTGACGATGAAGAAGTACCTCTTGGGGCGGCGCGTGACATGGAGAACACACCGCAGGCAGATGCTGATGATGAGGACGAAGAGTCTACGGATCCGGTAACGGAAGAGGAGGAAGAACTGGCACAGATCGACGATGAAGAAGTACCTCTTGCGGTAATCGATGAAGAAGAAGCTGCCGATGAGGAACCGGTAGAGATTGACGATGAGGTTGTGCCTCTTGCGGCAAGCGCATCCACAGGAACAATCTGGTGGTCGTGGATTCCCGTCATAGGAGCGATTGCAAGTACCGTAGATGGCTATCGTAAAAACAAGAGGAAGCCAAAGGAATCTGACGGTAATAGTAAGAATGAATAAATGCAGATTCTGAATAAACAGGTTTGAATAACATGTGTGTATCTCTCCGGTATTTCTGCCGGAGAGATACATATGAAGGGATGCTTATTTGAAAAAGAATAAAACTCATGAGTTAAGGCAGAGGCTTCTCTTCACATTACTGATCCTTGCAATCTACATGGTTGGAAGGAGCCTTCTGCTTTATAAGGTAGATCCGGCCCCGTATCAATTAGAAGAGCTGAATTCTCAGAATATTATGACTTCCATGCTCAGTGGAGACAGATACCAGTATACGGTGTTTGCCCTTGGCGTTATGCCATACATTACAGCTTCACTGCTCATGTGGATATTTATGGCTGTGAGAGGATCTGAATTCAGACTCCGTTTTTCTCCCCAGAGGCTGGAACGGGTTACATTGGTGCTGATGACGGTCATAGCAGTTATATGGGCCGTGATGCAGGCCGACGGTCTGGTATTCAAGGAATCGGGCCTGGATGATCAGATATTAAGGCTGATCGCTGTGCTGGAAATGACGGCGGGCGCAGTCATAATATACAAAATGGCTAATGCAGGTAAAGAATGGGGGATAGGCGGACAGACTCCTATTATACTGATAAATGTTCTGGACAATCTGGTTTCTACCATACAGAGGTTTACATGGGCTGAGCTTCGTAAATCGGTGCTTTTGTGCCTGATTATGGCAGCTGTAATTTTGGCTATGGAAAATATACTTATCCGTATTCCGGTTCAGCGGGTATCTATCCATAATATTTATGCGGATAAAAGCTATATAGCGTTAAAGCTGATTCCCATTGGTGTGATGCCGGTGATGTTTGCGGTTTCTTTTTTTATGATTCCTCAGCTGATTGTGCGTTTAATTATGATGTTCTATGAGGACAATTCAGCACTTGAAGCTATCTATGGGGAGCTGAATCTGACAACTGCTGCAGGGGCGTCCATTTACCTGGGAATCATTTTTGCATTGAATTTGATATTTTCTTTTATTATGCTGGCGCCGGATGAAATGGCGGAGCAGCTGCAGAAAAGCGGCGACAGTATCGTGGGTGTTTACGCAGGGAGGAAAACAAAGAGATATTTGAGAAGAAAGCTGTTGCTTCTGACATTATTCAGCGGTTGTGTTTTATGTCTGATGATGGGAATATCACTGGGGCTGTCACTGGAGGGTGAAATATCGCCTGAGCTGGCGCTGTTTCCTGCGACGGCTATGATTCTGACAGGGATACTGTGCCCTTTGTATCGGGAGATAAAGGCATACCGAAAATTTGATTCGCTCTCATTTTTTATCTGATTGTTGGAAAGGATGTAACCATATTTTGCTGTACTTTATACCAGCCTGGTACTTAAAGGATGAATGGAAGGAAGACGAGCAGTTCTGGTACAGGCGCCGGATGAAAACAGAAACCGATGATACGGTCAAGCAGATTCAGCTGTTTCAGAGAAACTCCATATGTGAAAGTAAGATTTTGCTGTTGTCATACGCGCCGAATTTCAGGCATTTTCTACACAGACAAAGTGCGTTTCGGGTTCCGTATTGGTCAGTGTTTGACGCCATACAGGAGGTGGGCAGGAAGAAGCAGGCAGTTCTTTCTTTTCATAATCTGAACTGGCCGGGGGATATCGAGTTTATCTATACGCCATTTTCCATTATTGCCATGCTGAAATCTGAAAGATATGCAAAGATCGAGTTTGGAGAGTACGGAAATCTCATACAGGTTGATCTATATCGGAACGGACAGATCAGCCGGAAAAATATATATGATGACAGAGGCTTTATATCATGCACTTCTGTGTATGAAAACGACTACAAGGCGTATGACCAGTACCTGACGGAAAAAGGCGTCTGGAAGCTGTGCCATTTCGCGGATGGACATGTGGTAATAAATCCCCAAAGCAACCAGTACCTGATCCGTACACCAAGGGTGGAAAAGCATATTCCCTTTTCGAAAAATACATATGGCTCCATGGAGGAAGTGATAGAAGAAGTCTTTGGCGCCGCAGTCGATACAACACTGAGTACGGATATATTTTGCGCGGCGGTACATGGTCAGCATTTGGCTTTGCTGGACAGACTGCTGGCAGGCAGGAAAATGATCTACTCTGTTTTTGGAAAGAGATTTCCGCTGGAGGGTAATGAGGCGGCTTTGGAAATTCTTTCCCGCGGAAACTATATTGTGACGGATTCCGAGGACAATCTGGCGCTTGTTTCAAGACAGAAGGGGCTGGAGCATACGTCTAAAAGGAATATTCCGCCCTATGACACACGGATCGACTCGGGAATCAGCCAGCAGCTGAATGTACAGAAGATTTTGTTTCCGGTGGATCATTTGACGGAGGAGATTTTGGAAACGGCTGTAACATATATGGCTTCGTATCTGAAAGAAAACCAGGATGCCAGAGTACATTTGTTTACCAGAAATGTAGAATTCAACCGGGAGGAGATGCTTCTGAGGCGGGTCAGTGAAATATTGAAGCGCGGCGGTTATCCGCCCCAGTGGGCGGGAAAAACCACAGAGAATGAGCTTGAGGTCTTACTGGATGAAGAGGATCCGATCCCGATTTTGTTTGTTGTTGAAAATTGTGTCGATGAACTGTCGGTCAATAAATGTGTAAGGGAGCAGCGTCTTTTGGTAGACCTGGCGGACACGCCGGATCTGTTTTTGCAGATATCCTGTGTAAGCATGGGGATTCCCCAGGTTTTAAGAGTCGCTACGCAGTATATGCACCCCGGCAAAAACGGACGGCTCAACAAAGATCTGACCAGGCTGGGCGAGGACATAAGGTACTATCTGGACAGTCTGAGTAATTGGAACCAGGCGTCTATCCAGTCCTATAAGCTTGGAAAAAAGCATACGACACAGTACTTGATTAAGCAATGGAAAGAGGTTATTGTCAGCATTGGAAACAGTACGAGTATTACAGCTGGGAAGAGAGGATTTTAGCAGACAGATACGGGTAGCAGAGTGCGGAGAGTGGTACTATGAACCGGATTTCAGCCAACTTCCGGAAAAGGATTTTGAGGTGGTAATTCTGGATCGTGAAATTACCGGCGGCGAATTTGATTACCTGATACGATTTATGCGGGCATATTGCCTGTTTGTTACGGGAAATGTTCCATTAAAGAAAGGGAGCATTACGAGACGGCTTTTCATAAGAAAAATGGGGAAAAGAGTCTCGACTGAGAGATTGAGGGTTCTTCTGGAGGAGGAGCTGCCGGATTATTTCCCGGGGGCTTATGGTGAAAAATTTGAGCCGCATAATATGGCTGTGGCGCAGGGATTCAAGGGAAAGACTTCATGGAGGGGATTCGAGGGGATCGAACTTGAAGGCGATTACGGAAGTGATCCGGGGCAGATTATTTTCTGGAGAAATAATATTCCGATTGACGAAGGCCGGAGCCTTGATTTCTGGCTGGAATACGAAAAGGATGACACAGTGGAGATATCGCTGGAAATTTCCATGCTTCAGTTTACATATGGTGCGGAGCCGAAATTCACCGATGTGTGGAATTTTTCGGAAGGGGAATTGAACAATACTGTTTATATTACAAATAAAACCGGAAAGGTCGGATATATCTTCGTCTCTCTGAAGGCAAAGGGCAAGGGGAAGCTATCGGTGACGGCCCTTCATATTCGTCATTCCCGAAGGGGAAAAGGAAATTTCCTGCCCGGCGGAAGGCGGATCGTCACTTCAAAACGGGAAGAGGTTTTTTACTATTTTGATCCGGGAAATTTAAAGCCGCCCTTGAATGTTTATTTTTCCGGCTATAAAACAGAGGAAAGCTTTGAAGGATACTATATGATGCGAAAGCTGCAGCAGCCCTTTCTTTTGCTTATGGATAACAGATTGGAGGGCGGAAGCTTTTATATCGGTTCAGAGGAGTATGAAAATACCATTGAACAGATTTTGCGGCAGCATATAGAGAAGCTTGGCTTCCGGAATTCGGATGTGATTCTGTCGGGGATTTCCATGGGATCATTCGGAGCGTTGTATTATGGCTGTAAGATTCTGCCAAACACTATTTTGCTGGGTAAGCCCCTGGCCAGTCTTGGCGATATGGTCAACAATGAGCGGCTTAAGCCTCCCGGCGGCAGCCATTCATGGCTGGATCTTCTTCACAAAACATACGGAAGTCTGGATCAGGATGCCGCCGCACGGATCAACGACAGATTTTGGAACAGATTTGACAGCATAGATTGGAGCGGTACCCGGTTCGCGGCGGCGTATATGATAGAGGATGACCTGGATGGAAATGCATATGAGAACCTTCAATTCCACTTGAAGGATGCGGGGGTAAGAATATATGGCAAAGGCCTGCATGGCCGGCATAATGATAATACGTCCGGCATTGTGAAGTGGTTTTTGAGCCAGTATCAGGGAATTATAGAAAACGATTTTCGAGGAACAGGAAAGAAGACGGGCAGACAGAAATAATGACGGGGCAATCATGGAAAATATATTGGAATGAATACGTAAAAGAGTCTTATCTGTATGGGGCGGAAATATATTTTCACGCAAAGGATGACGTGGAATTTAAAAATGAGCTGATACAGCCGGGGGCGGTGATAAAACGATGGTTTTCAAAAGTGAATTATCAGATCATGCGTATCGAGCCGGCGCTTCCTATGATAGACGGCGAGGGGCGGTATCATATCAGCCTGAATGCGGCTTCGGAGCCTGCAGATGGATTGCTTTTGAGGCTTGTCTTTTATGATCGCTATGACGCGGAGGCGGGAAGCCAGATAATACGGGACGGAGAAGGAGATTTTCAGTGTCCGCTGAAGACCTTCAGCTATGAGCTTCAGTTGATTAATGCAGGAGTAACACGGCTTCATTTTCACTGGATCACAATAATGGAAATAACAGATGAAGAATAGAAAGCTTTATCACATATTAAAAAAAGTAAAAAAAGAACAGCTGGCCGTGAGAAACTTAAGCGACGAGGCTTTAAGAGGGAAGACGGATGAGTTCCGGACAGGTATTTCCAGGGGGATGTCAACAAACAGCATTCTTCCCGGGGCATTTGCGGTAGTATGTGAGGCGGATCGGAGAATTCTGGGAAAGGAGCCCTATGACTGTCAGATCCTTGGAGGGATCGCGCTGCATTATGGTTATCTGGCAGAGATGAATACAGGCGAGGGTAAGACGCTGACAGCCACCATGCCTCTTTATCTGAATGCGCTGACTGGAAAAAGCACCATGCTGGTTACGGCGAATGAATATCTGGCAGACCGTGATGCTCAGGAGATGGGGCCTGTATATGAATTTCTGGGAATGACGGTGCGTTCGGGTGTGGATACGAAGCAGAGAGAGGGTGGGAGAAATGAAGGAAAACGCCAAATTTATGACGCGGATATCGTTTATACCACTCATTCTATACTGGGCTTTGATTATCTGCTGAATAATTTGGTGTCAAGTGCCCGGGACCGCTTTATGCGGGAGTTTTACTATGTCATCATCGATGAGGCCGATATGGTGCTTATGGATGCCGCTTCCATGCCCCTTGTAATATCCGGAGTGCCCCGTGTGCAGTCCAATCTGTATGAGCTGGCCGACTTTTTCGTGACCACATTGCAGCCCGGGCGGGATTACGTAGAAGAAGATAAGAGCGTATGGCTGACAGACCAGGGAGTGGCTTATGCGGAACGATATTTTCGCATAGAAAAATTCTATGCGGCGGAGAATTTTGAGCTTAACAGACATGTGACTCTTGCCCTGAAGGCCCATATGGTTATGGAAAAGAATAAGGACTATGTGGTTACGGAGGCGGGAGAGGTATCACTGCTGGATAATGGTACAGGCAGGATTTTGACCGGTATGAAGCTGCGGGGCGGCATGCATCAGGCCATCGAAGCCAAGGAAAAATTGAAGATCACTCAGGAAAACAGATCTGTCGCATCCATTACCTACCAGAATCTGTTTCTTCTGTTTCCCCGTATGTCGGGGATGAGCGGCACAATCTCAGATGCCAGGAAGGAGATTTACAGGGTTTATAAAAAGCGGGTGGCAGTGATTCCTCCAAACAGGCCGCTTCAGAGAGAGGACAAGAAGGATCTGTTTTTCAAAAACGCCCAGACACAGTATGAGGAGGCTGTCAACGAGGTGCTGAGACGCCATAAGACAGGACAGCCGGTGCTGATCGTCACTTCCACGATTGCAGATACAGAGCTGATTTCCCGTGTGCTGGTGGAGAAACAGGTGGCCCACAGTGTGCTGAATGCCAATAACGCATATTGGGAGGCCCAGATTATTAAGGAGGCCGGTCAGAAGGGAACAGTCACCGTATCTACCGGCATGGCGGGCAGAGGGACGGATATTCGTCTGGGGCCGGGAGCCAGGCAGCTGGGGGGACTTGCCGTCATCGGAATCGGACGCATGGCCAATATCCGCCTGGAGCGGCAGGCCAGAGGCCGCGCAGGGCGCCAGGGGGATCCCGGAAGCAGCCAGTTTTTTGTTTCTCTTGAAGATGACACGGTTTCCGGAATCGGGGAGAAAATGCTGGAAAGATATGTGGATAAGGACCGGTGGATTTCCGGGCGAAGGCTGAAGAAGCTGATTAACGGAACACAGAAGCTTCTGGAGGAGCAGGCGGTTTCCCAGAGGAGGCGGTCTGTAGATTATGACAAGGTGATGAAACGCCAGAGAATGATGATGTATGACGTGCGAAATCGCCTTCTGGACGGCGGAAGCCTGGATTCGGAGACTGTTCTGCAGCTGGCGGGGGAAAGTGTGGAGCTGTTTTTTAAGGAGCATCGGCAGCTGGCCACCGGCGACGTGACCAGATATGTACTGAACAATATATCGTATGACCTAAATAACCGGTTTCTGAACGTGGGGCAGGTAAAGGATAGAGGAAAGAAAAAGAGCCTGAAGCGGGTATTGTTGTCTTACGTGGCTGTAGTGTGGAAAAAGAAAATGAAATCATTTTCGTCCGAGGATGAGTTAAAAGAATATATACGTCTCTGCTGTCTGCAGGCCATCGATAATGCCTGGGTGGAGCAGGTGGATTATTTACAGCAGCTGCAGTATGTGGTCAGCGGCCGGTCCACGGCCCAGCGAAACCCCATATTTGAGTATCATGAGGAAGCCGGTGAATCTTTTCTTCTTATGGAAAAAGCCATCAAGAGAGACATTGTAAGAAATATCTTTCTGGGACAAAAGAAATACGGAAAAACAGGAGAAATGCAGGTGCTGTTCCCCTGACAGGCATTGAAAATCATAGCAAAGGATATGGGAAACAAAATGATCTATAATTTTAATCTTGGTATAGGATGGGCATCCAGCGGGGTGGAGTATGCACAGAGCTACCGGGCGGCAATACTGAGAAATATCGGAGCCGATGCAAGATTTATATTTACGGATATGATTACAGCGGAAAATATCCAGCACCTGACAAAGAACATTGGATTTCTGGATTCGGAGATCATCTGGCTGTATATGTTTTTTACGGATCAAAGGATTGCTCCGGTTTCGTATACGCTTAATGACCTGAAGAAAACGCTTGCGACAGATGACTATACGTATACCAGAAACGGAAAGACTGGGAGAATCATTTTTCAGGGAACCAATAATTTTTATTCGGTTTATTTTACGGATGAGAAATCCGACAGGGTTCACAGAGTGGAGATTGTCTCGGGAGGCCTGCTGATCCGGAAGGATTACTTTACTTACAACAGGGTGTTTTCGGAATATTATGCGCCCCTGGACAACAAGGCCCATATGTATCTGCGGCGTTTTTTTAATGAGGACGGCACAGCGGCCTATGAGGAGATCAATGATGACGGAAGGGTGATGTACCAATTCCCGGAGCAGCTTCTTTGCTCCAAGGAAGAGCTGGTGGGGTACATGGTATCCAGACTGAAGCTTAAAAAGGATGATATTGTATTGATTGACCGGACCACGGGAATCGGACAGGCAATTCTGCAGCATGCGGGGGAGGCCCGGGTGGGGATTATCATTCATGCGGATCACTTCAGTGAAGGGGGTACCGATGAGGATCATATTTTGTGGAATAATTATTATGAGTATGCATTTTCTCAGCATAAGCATGTCAAGTTTTATGTCGCGTCAACGGATACCCAGAACCGTCTGCTTAAGAAACAGTTCAAAGAATATATGGGAATCAGTCCGAAGATTGTG
>OFFL01001151.1_pt1 | contig 21668 bp, 14 predicted proteins | sample 1521391 | NCBI WGS metagenome assembly OFFL01 (sample SAMEA3504082, study PRJEB24116) | mouse gut metagenome | biome: mouse gut; feature: mouse-associated habitat; material: faeces | place: Denmark | collected 2011
TCGGCGCATTAATTGGTAGTTTTGTCGTATTCAAGACCTCAAAAACTTATTCCGGGCGATAAACAAAAGTGATCAAAAAAAGTTCCGGCCTTTTGCACATTTTTGCATTTTCTATGCGCTCACCTGAACAGGTATTCCGGTTGCTGCCGTAATTCTGTCGGCAATTGCCTCCAATTCTTCTTTACTTACACGATGTAAATTTACCTCGGGAGTCGGCCGGTCTATAGTATACAGCATAATCTCGCGCGGCATAATGCGGCGGTATGCCTCAATTAGAGCCTCTACCTCGGCGTCGACGGTATTGTCAATGACAGCTCCATCGTGCTCTCCGCGGCACATCATGGTCTGCACAATGCCATCTTTGCCAAAGGAGGCAAGGCACTCTATGGTCTTTTCGAGGTCATAGCCGGGGTTGGGACGGTCGATGGCCTCTACCGTAGAGGCGATGGCGCTGTCGAGTTTCATTATATTATTGTCGACCTTGCGCAAAGCAGCAGCCACGGCAGGGCGGCAGATACGGGTGGCATTGGTAAGGACGCTGATCTTGACATCGGGGAAATAGAGGTCGCGCAAGGCGATGGTATCATCAATGACTCCTGCGAAGTCGTGATGTAGGGTCGGCTCACCGTTGCCGGAGAATGTAATGACATCGAGCGGCTGGCCTTGCTCCTTCATCTGCCTGAGTTTTGCCTCGAGCTGCTTGCGCACTTCCTCACGGGCGGGCAAACCTGATGTACCCGGGCCCTGCGCATTATAGCCGGCCTCGCAATAAAGACAGTCAAACGAACATATCTTGCCATCATTAGGCATAAGATTTATACCCAAGGACGAACCAAGGCGGCGCGAATGGATAGGGCCGAATATTGTTGAATGAAATAGTACAGTCTGCATTTTATCTATTAAGTTTCACATGGGAAACTTGTTTATTAAGGTTTAACAAGTTTAGGGAGTTTAGATATGAGCAAGCAAAATAAACTATCTAAACTTGCATTATTGATTTTTTGTAAAAAGCCTTGACACCATACCTATCACGAGACCGGTGGCGATAATGGCAAAAAAGACAATGGCTACATCAGCCCACTCAAGGCGCACCGGATATACATCTATAGTAAGAGCCGAGGGGTCGGCGGCAAGTTTGACGAGCCCGAAACACTGCTGTGCCAATGATAGCACGACACCGAGCACAAGCCCGGCCACGCCACCGACAGCAGTGATAAGCCAGCCCTCGGCCACAAATATCGAACGCGTGGAGGCCGAAGTGGCACCGAGGGCCCGCAGCGTGGCCATATCGGCACGCTTCTCGATCACCATAAGGCTGAGCGTAGACACTATATTAAATGAAGCAATCAGCAAGATGAAGACGAGCATGGTGAATGTGATCCACTTCTCGACGGCAATCATGCGGAAAGTGTCGGCCTGCTGCTCCACCCGGCCCTGCACGGAATACTGCGGGAGGTCTTTGGCAAGCCTGCGGACGAGTTCGTCAGGCCTTACACCTTGGGCAGCCTTCAACTCAACGGCCGAGCCCTCGCCGGCGTCATAATCGAGCATACGGCGGGCGGCCTCGAGGGGGATGAATACAAAATCGGCGTCGTATTCGGGCTGGTCGACCTGCACCACACCGGTGACGGCCACATCGAGAGCACGGTAGGCGGCGGCGGCAGGATTGGCGGGATTGATACGTCCCAGCCTCCGCGGCACATATATGCGCCCTGCAGAATATGGCGAGGGGTGCAAGCCCATGTTTATCGCCACGCCCACCGAAGCCTGCATACCGGCGAGGCTGTCGGGCATGCCGTTGTCGGGAGCAAAGACGCCATCGATAATCACGGCGTCGATATCAGCAATGCGCCGGGCCTTGGCCGGGTCGAGGCCTTTGAAGATTACCGGCGTCTGCCTGTCGCCCGAGACAAACAGCGCGCGCTCCTGAAGCACAACAGCAGCCGAAGCGACATCGTCGCGGCTCTCAAGGGCACGCGCAAGACTGTCGGCCGACTCTATCACCTTGCCCGAGAGAGGAGCAATCCTCACCTCAGGGTCGATGGCTGCAAGATGACTCTGAGCCAAGTCGGTGAAGCCATTGAATACCGACAGTACCACTATAATAGCCATCGTGGCCACCGCCACTCCCGCCATTGATATGACGGCGATGACGTTGACCGCGCGGTGCGATTTTTTCGCAAAAAGATATCGGAGAGCTATTCTGAGGGCAAGCATTGCTACTTTTCGAGCAGCTTGTCGATGTTCTCGATATAGTCGAGAGAGTCGTCGAGGTAGAATTGCAGTTCGGGCACCTTGCGGAGCTGGAAGCGCACTTTCTGTGCCAGCTCATAGCGCACGGTTTTTGCCGACGCCTCGATATTAGCGAGCACTTCGGGCGCTTTATCCGAGGGGAATACCGACAGATAGGCCTTAGCCACCGACAAGTCGGGCGACACACGCACCGCACTTACCGAGACGATGATACCATGGGTTTTTGCCGTCTGCTGACGGAAGATTTCGCTGAGCTCTTTCTGGAGCAGGCGAGATATTTTTGCTTGACGTGTTGATTCCATAATCAAAATGTGTTTTTAAATAGTAACACTATTGCGGGTGCAATAGTTTTTGTGGTTGGCGGGTTGTGGGCTGTGGGTGGTAGAATAGCAAAAACAAACTCGCTGCCCACTCTCCACCAACCACTCTCCATACCTTATTTGAACTCCTCGGCGGCCTGACGTATGGCCATGAAGAGCTGACGGTGAGCGTCAGTGAGCTCGACGTGGCGGCGGGCCATAACGCGGGCGGCGATATCGAAGAACTTGGTCATCGACACATCAGTATAGCCTGCCGTAGATCCCTCGCTGAACGATGGCACGAAATTGCGCGGGAAACCCGAGCCGTGGATGTTGACACCTACGCCGAGGACTGTAGCGGTGTTGAACATCGTGTTTATACCCGCCTTTGAATGGTCGCCCATAATAAGGCCGCAGAACTGTAGGCCGGTGCGCAGGAAGCGCCGCTCGGGATAGTTCCACAGGCGAATGGGCGTATAGTCGTTCTTGAGATTCGAAGCCACGGCACCCGCGCCGAGATTACACCATGAGCCAATGACGGCGTTGCCGAGGAAGCCGTCGTGAGCCTTGTTGGAGTAGTCGTGCATGACAACATTATTGAGCTCGCCGCCTACCTTGCAGAAGCGTCCGATGGTTGTGTCGGGATAAACCTTTGTGCCCATATTTATGGTGGCATGCTCGCAGAGCGCCAAAGGACCGCGGAGCATAGAGCCCTCCATCACCGTTGCGTCTTTTCCTATATATATGGGGCCGGCGGTGGTGTTGAGCGAGGCAGCCTCCACCCACGCGCCTTCTTCGATGAATATAAGTGAGGAATCGCCAATCACAGTATTTGTGGCGCTGAGCGGCTGCGACTTGCGGCCTGCTGTGATACGGGCGAAATCGGCCTTGATAGCCTCGCCGTTGAGCATGAAAATATCATAGAGGCGCTCGATAGCTTTATAATCGCCATCGTAGGCTACATCTTCGTAGCTGTCGAGACTGCCGCGGAAAGCTATGACCGCAGACTTACTATCCACGAGGCGCTGACCATGAGAGAGAGCGGCCACAGCAGCGGCCAGACGTTCATCGGCCACGACATTGGCTGCCACAAAAAGAGTGTCTCCGCTTTTGACAAGATCCTCAGCCGGCATACCATAAAAATCGCAAAGATATGGGGCCGAGGGCATTATATGATATTCACCGGGCAGGAGCGCCTGCCACTTCTCAGCAAGAGTGTCTATGCCAAGGCGGATATGCGCCGGAGTACGGGTGTAGCTGATGGGCAGCAACTCGCCATGCACACCACGGATATCTTTAAGTATTATATTTTGCATAGTTGAAAGCTTTTACACTGCAAAATTACTATTTTTAGATTAAACTCAAACACTCCAATAGATAAGATAGAGAGGAGAGATTAGACAAAATGATGTTAATGATTGTTAATTTATTTTCATTTTGTCAAATAATATTTACTTTTGCGAAACTTAATGTAAGACAAAGCGCAAAAGAAATAGACATAAGACTATCAACTAATCACAATTCAATATGAAAAAACTCTTTACTTTACTTCTTGTTGCTCTAGTCGGCATGTTGCCGATGATGGCGCAGACAGAGGTGACGGCAACGTTCGATTTTACCGACCTTGCCAACCTTGACCCGAATCCATCAGTAAGCCCATATCCCACCGGTATTACAAGAGCCGGAGATTCACGTTCAGGATATTACTATAAATGCAATGGAGAATATTCAGTCTCAGAAAAAGGTGTCACCTTAACCCCCCAGTTAGATGACCGCGGCTTCAATACCATTGCATTCTACAAAAAAAGCCCGGCCTACCTTCAGATGGCCACAAGCACAAAGCTCAATTTTGCCACAGAAGAAGGCTATACCATCAAGTCAATCACATTAGAGTTCAACGGCACAGCATACGGTTTCACAACAACCGGCACCGGCTCCTATAGTGACGGCGTATATACCGCCGGCGACGATGAAACCGACGTGACCCTCATATCCTCTGCAACTCAAAAAGTTTCAAAAGTCACTGTTATACTGAACCACGCAGGCGGCTCATCAAGCGGCCCGGAGGTAGGCACAACAAGCACATCTTCTTTTGACTTCCAGAATTATGAGACCTTGACCCCCGCTCCGGTTTTCAACGGCAACCAAGCCGGCACTATGGCCTACATCACCGAAGCGCTGACCGCTCAGGGTTGTCAATTTGTCGTGGCTTCAGGCAAACCATATATACAAAAGGGCAATCCTTCATATTACCAGTTCAGCGGCAATGAATTTAAAATTGAGTCTACCGCCGGGTATGAAATACAGTCTGTCACCCTTACAGGCACCGATTCATGGGCTATTGGCTATGTCAGCGCTACTCCGGGCAAAATGACCTCAAGCGGAACAAGCACAACATGGAGCGGAGACCAAACCACATCAATCCAATTCAAGACCACTCAAGGAGTCAAACTCCTTAAGGCTGAAGTCACTCTCGTATATGTAGGCGGTGATGAAGGCCCTCACGTGCCCGAAGCTCTCAGCTATGTACTCGGCGACCAGACAGTGGCCATGACCGACTTCAAGGCTGAGAATGTAGAAATCGCCGCAGGCTCTACCCTGCTCTTCACCGACGCCGACGGCTATGCCTACGGAGCAGCCGAAGCCGGCACAACTCTCACTGCCGGCACAGCAACCGACCTTACCGAATACGCCCCCGCCGACGCAGCCAATGCAAACGCATTTACTGTAGCCGCGTCAGCAATCTACAATATCGCCGTATCATTCAAGGGCGAAGTTCCCACCGTTACCCTCACCAAAGTCAGCGAGCCTCTTGTCGACGCCGCCGGCAACAGCGTAGCCACATTCAACTGGGCGCTTCCCTCTACCCTCAACCCTGCTGTAACTCCCACTTTCTACGCCAACACCACCACATTCACAGCAAATGGTGTGAGCGCAGCACCGAGAGCCGTTTCAATATTCTCACTGGACAGCCAGTATCCCAATGTAGTATCTACTACCGACGGCACCTATCTGCGCATGTACGGCGTGAGCACCCTCAAAGTCACCGCTCCTGCCGGCAAGACTATACTTAATGTCAAAATCGAAGGTGTAGGCATGGATGATTCCAACACCTTTACATTCTATGAAGGCAGCCTCGGCACATCAACATTCGCCGACGGCGTACTCACCCTCAAACCCACCTATCAGACCAACGAGCTCACCCTTGAAGCCAAAGGCGCAGTCAAAGTCACCTATATGACCGTGACCTACGGCGCACCCGCAGCACCTGCAGCCCTCAACTACGTTGTAGACGGCGGCTCTCCGGTAGCAATGGATCCGAATGAGAGCGACAACAGCTTCACCGCTACCGACGTGACAATCGGCGAATGGGGCAAAGACGGCTCTATCAAATTCACCAATGCATGGATGGATATGATGTATGGCGAGGTCTACGCCTGTGGTGCAGCCACCGAGGGCGAAGTTGCCGAAGCTGACAAAGCGATAAGCATGGTAGGCGCCGACAAACTGCCCGTGAGCGCATGGTATGCCTACACAGTGGCTCCCGGCGTCTACACCGTGACAGTATCGTTTGCCACCGGCATGCCCGTGATGACCCTCACCAAGACAGCCGACCTCAAGCAGCCACTGCCCACAACGATGTACGCCATCATCCAAGGCTTCGACGAGCCCCTCGCGCTCTTTGCTGCAGGCAACAGCTTCCTTGCCAACGACGTGACCATCGGCACAGCCCTCGGCCAGACAATGACAATCTATTTCGCCGAGAGTGAAGACATCACCGACGGCCGCACCTACGGCGCAGCCGAAGCAGGCGAGGCCTACAACTTCAACAACTGGACCAACACCCTCACAGAGTATCCTGCCGGCACAAGCGCCAACCGCTTCACCATCCCCTCCGGTGTCTACTCAATCGACGTAAGCACATCAGGCGAAGAACTCAAGGTACGTCTGAGCAAGACTGCCGAGCTTGCCCCCGCAGTACTCTATGCCTACGATGGCAGCACTCTTAAGGAAATGACAGCCGACACCGAGGCCAAGACATTTACCCTCACCGACTACGAAATCGGCGCATGGGAGACTGCCGGCACACTCAAATTCACCTGCGCATTCATGGATATGGCATTCGGCTCGACATGGGCATGGGGTGCAGCCACCGAAGGTGAGGAAGCAGAGGCCGGAACAGCCTACACCATGACCGGCAAGGAGAATATGCCCGTAAGCGAATGGTTCGGCTACAGCGTGGCCGGAGGTATCTACACTGTAGAAGTATCGTTCGCTACCGGCAGCGCAGTGATGACCCTCACCCGCACAGGCGACTTCACACAGCCCAAACCCACCACAATGTATATCGTAAGCGACGCTCTTGAAGCACCCGTAGAGCTCACCCTCATGGGCAACAGCTTCCTTGCAACAGAGACACAGTCGGTAACCCTCGGCACTGAGCCCGGCCAGACAGTGACTGTATACTTCGCCGAGACAGCCACCATCACCGACGGCCGCACTTGGGGCGCTGCAACAGCCGACCAAGCCTACGACTTCGAGGCATGGACCAATGATCTTACCGAGTTTGCCGCAGGCGAGACTGCCAACGCGTTCACTCTTCCCTCGGCTATCTATAATGTAGATGTCAATATCTCTAACGATACCTACAAAGTACGTATCAGCAAGAAAGATGACCTCAGCGGTATCGAGAACATCAACGCCGCCGACGCAGAAGTTGAATATTACAACCTTCAGGGTGTACGCGTAGCCAACCCGACAACAGGTGTTTACATCCGCGTACAAGGCAACAAAGCCACTAAGGTTAGTATCCGATAAATGATGGTTGGTGGTGTGCAGGCAGTGGGCTGCACTGCCAATTCACCGCCTGCCACAAACACCAAATTTTCAATAACATGAAAGCGCTGAGGCATTGCTGTCTCAGCGCTTTTTATGTACGGAACACGCGAGCCGCGCTCGCGTCATGAACGAAACTTGCCATAGCCACTCGCGCGGCTATTGTTGGACAGGAGATTTATTTTATAACGGCTTTACGTATGCTGCCGTCGGTGTAGCGGATGATATTGAGGCCTTGCCATGGAGTGGATGAGCGGAGGCCTTGGAGATTATAGTAAGCCTCAATCTCGGGTGTGGACTCTACATTATCAACACCGGTTGCGAAATCGTTGAAATAGGCGTCGACAAGTTCGTTGTAGAAAACTTCCTTGCCACCCAACACCGGATAATCTTCCTCGCCGATGTTCTGGCCAAAAGCCTTGCCGAGCCGGAAAGCCACCTCTCCCGAGCGCATTTGACGCTCACTCACGGTAGTCTGTCCGGCAGTAACGCCGTACTCCTCAACAGCAAAGGCATTGACATAATTATCTTTGGCTGTAGTGCCGCCGGCGATAGCGCCCACTGTGGTGCCGGAGATTTGGCCTACATTGAAAACATTTTCAACAACGGCGTCTTTGTTGTTGTTACCGGTGATACCGCCGCAGTTTGTAGTGCCGCTGACCGAGGCTGCATTATAGCAGTTGGTGATTTTTGAAGTCGCGGTAGAGAGATAGCCGGTTATGCCGCCTATGTAGGTGCTTGTAGCTGTGATATCCACATAATTGGCACAACGGTCAACGAGTGAATTCTGGTGCATATAAGCCACAATACCGCCGATATAGCTCTTGGCATTTATCTGTCCGTGTACTTCCACTCCCGATATTGTACCGGTCTTGAGATAGCCGAATAGACCTTGATATGTAGCGGTGGCCTTGTCGATATATAGACCGTCGATTCGATGACCTTGTCCGTCGAAATTACCACTGAAAGGCTTTGAAGAAGTGCCCGCTGGGGTCCAGTCGTAGCCGCCGAGTTGAAGGTCGTCGGTAACTGCTGCATTTACGGTAGCGTTGCCGCTGTTGATATGGTTTGCCAACCATGCGAGTTCAGCACCTGTCGATATCTGATATACACCCTCGATAAGTTGCGGCTCTGTGAGCGTCTTGCCATCCCAAGCCTTCTCGTCGGCAGTCATGTCGACAGAGAATGTCTGCAGCCCCTCGGCGTCGTCGGGGATATTGAAGTCATGACGATAGCAGATAAAGCCCGGTTTGGCTGCCTTGACGCTATATATGCCATAGGAGCCGCTATACAAGCCGCCATCGTCGGGCGAGAGAACCTTTCCGCAATATGTCACTGTGATTTCCGCGTCGGGAACGTTACATTCGAGCTTGACATCGAAATTCTTAACCGGAGACAGGGCAATATGCACATCGGGGATGGCTCCGAAATATGTCTTATGGGCAACAGCAGTGAAGTTGGGCGAACGTCCGGCCACCGGATCGATATAGCGGTGATTTCCGATAGGGTCGCCATAGCCGTTGACCTGAATCACGCCGTCGGACAACACTATTTCAGGTTCGGCAGCAACATCGTGGTCTTCGGGTATCGACACAGTCACACCCTGAGCCGAGGCAGAAGAGCCGAAAGTATATTGACCCGAGCCAAGTACAAGCGAAGAGCCGTTGGGCACGCCGTTGTATGTCACGAAAGCCGACATATTATATATACCGGCGAGCTTGTTGGCCGGGTGGCGCAGACCGCTATACTGAATCTTAACTTCGTCGCCGGGCTGGAAAATCTTGCTTCCGGGGCGCGAAGAGTTGACGATCTCGCGATGGCAAGGCTTAGCCGTGAGCACCTGATATACCGATTTACCGGCATTATCGGTGAGCTTCACAATCTGACGCCCCTCTTTTAGCAGCAAGGTATACGAGCCGTCGGCGTTGCGGCTCACGCCGTCGGTGGTAAAGCCCGAGTAAGTGGCCATGCGCTCTCCAATGGTGGGATATGCGATTGAAACAGAAGCCACACCTTCGGGAGTAAAGGTGAAGTATGCACCCTCTTCGCTGTCGAGATAGTAGAAAACATCATGCTCGGCGTCGACATATTTGCCCGACATCTTGAGGGCTTCCTTGTTATAGTCGGCATTGACAATCATATTGGGCTCTACGGCCGAAGTGCCTTCGCCTACGGTAACAACGTATGCAGCTGTATTTTCAGGCCATATAGCGCCCCAGAACTCACCGCCGAGGAAAGGCGCCTTGGCTCCGGCGCTGCTGTAATAGTTGAGACCTATAGCGTCGTATGTGACGAGCACGATTGCCGTACCCTTACCTACGCCCTTGATCTCAGCCCATGCCGACACATTGCTGTCGGCGTTATCAATCTCGATGACTCCCGTCGATGGTTTGCCGTCGAGGTCAAGCACAGTATAATGGAAATCAGGCTCAATGAAATAATTGCTTGTGGAGTTGTCGGTAAGCTCCCACGAGCGCATGGCATGAGCCTTGAAAGTGTCGCCGACATTGAGATCGAGGTGGCCGCGTTCGTTGATATTGACAAAGATATCGCCTGTCTCGTAGCCGAGGTTACTGTTAACGTCATGGTTTACAGCCTTGGGGTCGAACGCTTTATAGTCGGCGTCGGCGAACGAGAGCTGCGGACGCTTGTCGGCGTCGGCGCTCATGGTGAAATAGCCACCTTGGGTAAGACCGCCTTTGCGCCATGTACGGTAGTTGTAAACCTGCCCCTGAGCAAGATAGTAGGTTACTGACTTCGTGTCGCCGTTTACAACCTCGCTTTTGGGCTCCACGGGTGTAAAGTCGGTGAAATGGGTGAATTTCACGCCCAACTGCAGGCCGGCGTCGGCAGGCAGAGTGACGGAATAATCCTCGCCCAATGGTATGGCCCCCGTCACATTTACATTCGCTGTGAGCGTACCGCCCTTATAAAGAGTGGTATAACCCTCGGCTTGAAGCGCAGCCGACGGCACGAATGAAGCGCTGTAGCTGTTGCCGCTGAAGGCAAGGAAAGTATAGCGGTTGGCAGTGACGCTATTTCCTGCGACACTGTTGACTGTCTTTCCCTCGCGGGTATTGATTGATATATCAAGCGAATAATCGCCGTTTTCGATAGTCCACGCCGAGCCGTCGGCATGTTTATTGCTCGCGTATGCCGTGCAGGTGATGATTGTCAGTTCTTGATCATCGTCGGTAAGATTGAGCTCGATAGTGCCGTTGACGGTAGTGCCGTTGGTGCCGTAGGCCGTGAGGATATAATCACCCGCGGGTGCAGAGAAATTATACACACGCGTGTCCGGAGTTCCGACATCTACGGGCTTGCCGCTCTCCTTTTCCGCCAATGTCATGGTGGTGGAGACGGTGTTCATGGTCAGTTTCACATTACCGGCCGCGGCCGACCCTACAGTGGCCGCAGCGATAAGTGAGAAGAGAAAACCTTGAAGATTCATAAGATTATTATTTGGTATACATTATTTTTTTACCGTTTTGGATATAGATTTGTCCCGGCTGCGGGTTGCTTACGCGCATACCCTGCAGATTGTATATCAGGCTATCCTTTTGCGGAGCGGCAATATTGTCAATGCCGGTCCAGCCTTCGGGTTTGAGGGCGCAGAGATGGCCGGGATTGGTATATACCTTGTAAGAGCCGAGCAACCTTCCTTCGGGCGACCACTGATATAGCAGACCGTTGCTCACGAACTCGCCCGCGTCGGTGGCATAGATATAGCCGGTGTAGGGGTTGACGTAGATACCGTAGGGCGTGGTTATATTCTTGAAATCTTCCACCATCGTGCCGGGAAGCGATTCGCTCACACCCTCGGCGCCGTCGCTTGCAAAAGCCTTGGCAGGGCCGATGTCCATAAAATTATACTCGTAGCTAAAGGTATTATATGAGAAAGTAGAGCCTACGGCATAGAACGAGCCCGTGCGTGAGACGCAATTATAGGTCGAGGGCTTGTCGAGTTTCACGAAGCATTGGCTGTCGGACTTGCCGGCGACGGCAGCCTCGCAGTCGAATATTATCGTTGCGGCAGCAACATCGTAGTAATCGCCGGGAGAGTTGATACACAGATATTTGCCGCTCTGCGACATCACACCGCTGAGATTGATCTGACCGGTGTCGATGGTGCGCGCCACTTTCATAGTGGCCGCGTCGATCATGCTCACAGTGCTTTCATAGTCATGGTCTTCCGAAAAGGCATATCCTCCGGAATTTGCAGCGAACACGTAGCCGTCGTAGCAGGCGATTCCGTCGGGCTCATATCCAACCTCTACAGCGCCGACGACCTTGTATGTGGCGACGTCAATCTTGGCTACATAGCCTTTGGTGAATGTGAGCGTGCTGCCGTTCACCTCTACCTCGTGGGCAAAAGAGGTGACGTAGACATATTTGCCGTCAGAGGCAAGCTGACGGTTGTTGGGCACACCCTCGGTGGCGGCGACAGCTTTGCCCTCGGCGGTGATAAACTGTATTATATTCGAGGTGTTAAGGCCGATCGCAAGCAGGTTGTCGTTGACGGAGATGATATCATTTGGGGTGTCGCCGAGCTTGTAGCCGTTGACATCGCGGAACCATTGGTTACTCACAATCCTGCCGTCTTCAAAGTAAGTGATCCTGCCGTTATCGGATTGCGAATTACCCTCATTGAGCATGAGAATACGCTCCTGAGCGAATGTGAATTGCCATGCAAGCACAGCTGCGAGGGTAAACAAGTATTTCATAGATAATTTTATTTTAAGTAAATGAATTTCTGTCCGTTCTGTATATATATTTCACCGGTCAAAGGCTTATCCACACGTATACCCTGCAGATTATAGATCGGTGAGTTTTCTTCAGGCACGGAGATTTCGGAGACTCCGCTCCAGTTGTCAGGCTTGAGGGCGAGGAAATGGCCGGGGTTGATATAGACCTTGAATGTACCGAGGTGCTCTCCCTCGGGCGACCATTGATGAAGCGCTCCGCCGGCTACAAATTCGCCCGCGTCGGTGGCATAGATATAGCCGCTGTAGGGATTTACGTAGATTCCGTAGGGCATGGAGATAGTCTTGAGGTCATCCAATACCGTGCCGGGGAACTCCTCATCGATACCTTCTCCGCCTTGCGACTCCATCACTTTCTCCGGGTCGATGACCACGTAGTTGAAAGTGTAGTCGCCCTCATAATAGCTATAGCGCGAGCCGATGGCATAGAATCGGCCGTCGAGAGTAACGCAATTGTAGGTTGAGGCATATTCGAGCGATACAAAGCACTCTTCATCATCCGCTCCGGCGATTGAGGCGTCGCAATCAAATATTATAGTCGCGGCTTGCACTTCATAGTAATCGCCGGGCGAATTTATACACAGAAAACGTCCGCTCTGCGACATGTTGCCATAGAGATTTATCTGGCCGGTATCTACGGTGCGCACCACCTTCATCGTGGCGGCGTCGACCACGCTCACAGTCCGCTCATATTCATGTCCTTCCTGAAAGGCGTATCCGCCGCTGTTGGCAACGAAGAGATAGCCTTTATAGTATGCTATACCCTCAGGCTCATAGCCAACCTCCACGGCGTCGGTCACCTTGAAAGTATTCACATCTATCTTGGCCACATAGCCTTTCTCAAACTCGCGGTAGCCGCCGTTGATACCCACCTCGTGGGCGTAGGATGTGACGTAGACATATTCTCCGTCGGAGGCGAGCTTGCGGTTGTTGGGCACATCTTCGGTGGCTGCCACAGCTTTGCCGTCGGGCGATATGAACTGCACGATGTTCGACCAGTTGAGGGCAATGGCGATGAGATTGTCGTTGACAGCGATGATGTCGTTGGGAGTATCGCCGAGCTTCATGCCGTTGACATCACGGAACCACTGGTTGCTCACTACGCGCCCGTCCTCGAAATATGTGATACGGCCGTTGTCTGACTGCCAGTTGCCTTCGTTGAGCAATATTATACGCTCCTGAGCAGCGCCACACAAGGGCAGCGCCAAGACGGCGAGCGCCAGTGCATGCTTGAGAAGTTTGTTCATATAGATTTTCATTATCAGATAGTTACAGAAAGTGAGAGGCGGAAATTACGCCCCGGCATGGGGTAGCGGGGTATGTGCTCATACTGCACGTCGAGAAGGTCGTTGATCTCGAGCGACAATGAGTAGCGGTCGTAAGAGCCGCTGAGCTTGAGGTCGACATTGTTGTATGGTTTGAGCACATCCTCGGGGTCGGCATACGACCACATCCGCTCCCCTACATGGAGGTCGGAAATCGTAAGCGAGTAGTTTTTCCACGCCACAATGCCGGTGAGGCCGTAGGAGAGTGTGGGCGAATAGCATATCGGCTTGTTATATGTGTCTTCGTCGTCGGGGTTGGTACGGTTGAGGTCGCGCTGCCATGTCAGCGAGCACAGCAGCGAGAAATTCCAGTAGCCGGTCATATACCGCGCCGAGGCTGTGGCGTTGAGGCCGCGGCAGAAGGTCTCGCCGTAGTTCATCATCGACCATGTATATGTGCCCTTGAGCGGCAGGCAGACTATTCGGTTTTCGATACGGTTTTGATATACATCGGCCTGCACAGATCCCATCCACGCGCCTTTGCTCAAATAATATTCCACGCCGATATTGAGCTGCTTGGTATACTCGGGCTTGAGGTTGCGGTTGCCTACTTGGGTATAGTAGAGGTCGTTGAGCGTCGGGGCACGGAATATTTTCTTATACCATGCCTTGACGGTGAGGTTTTTATACGTATATCCGGCCGAAATCGCAGGGGTGAAACGCTGGAGAGGGTCGGCAGCACCTACTTTGAGCTTGGTATAGTCTTTATAGTGCTGATAGAGCATTGAGGCCGCAAGGCGGAAGCCTCTGTATTCTCCCTGCGCTGCTATGACGGCTTTCTGGTCAAGACGCCGCACGAGCTCGAAGCGCTTGAGGTCAGCGTCGAGCCACGACATCCGCGCGTCGTAGCCTATATTTACTGTTACGAAGCGCCATGGGGTATACGCACCCGAGGCCGACAGATAGGCGTCGTGCTGGCGGTAGTGATTGTCTACCTTGGCGGTATTCTGGTTTTCAGGGTAATCGGTGCAGTAGCGCAAGTATTCGTAGGCGTATTTTGAATTTGCCTTGAATTGGAATTTACTGCCGAAATCATGTTGATAGGAGGCTTGGGCGAAGATATCCTTGTCCCATTCGCGCCCGACGTTGGTATACTTGTCCGACAGACGGCGCACTATGCCGCCGGGGCAGCCGCGCTGCGAGAAATAGCCGTAGAGGTGCGACGAAAATCCACCCTTGAATACCGCCGCCTCCACGCGCCCGTATTCGATATCGGAGTTTGCGCGAGTGCCTACAGTATCCTCATACTCAGATTTATATCTGAATTTATAGTCGCCGCGCGAGTTGAGGTATTCGCCATCGAGAAATCCGCTCCATCCCTTGCGCTTGAATTGGGCATTGACGCGGCCTGAATATGTATGGAACGACGCTATCCTCGCCATCACCGAAAGTGAATCGCTCGTCGGGCGACGGGTGCGCATATACACCGTAGCTCCGGAGGCATACTCCGAGGCCGACTGGCATTTGTCGAGTTTGTTGGCGTTGTAAAGTGATACGGATTCGAGGGTCGAGAGAGAATATTTACCGAGGTCAACAGTGCCGTTCTGGGCGTTGTTGATACGTATGCCGTCGATATATACTCCCACATGCTGGGCGCCGAGCGAGCGCACATTGATGGTCTTCATACCTCCGAGGCCGCCGTAGTCTTTGATCTGCACGCCGGCGAAATACTTAAGCGCGTCGGCTATGCTGGTTGTCGAAAGCGCCTGCAGCTCTTTACCGGCGAGGCTCTGAACGGTAGCTATGGGGCGGCGGCGTGCCGATACCTCAACATCGCGCAGGGTGATGGTGTCGGTCGGTTCATCGGCATGGGCAAGCACCATCTGCGGCGCCAACGCACTGCAAACCGACAATATATATAGGCAAAGTAACCTCATTGAGGTAGGTTTGATCATCTCAGCATGTATTTACTCGCGGCGTTATGACCTCGAACGCCTTTTATGCGAATTAATAACCGGCAGGTATTCTGACTTATTCCTTGCGTCGTAGCCTTCCCAACCGTCGCACTCTTGCTTGGTCAGTGGCATTGATTACGCCGCGATGATGGAAATTACAGCAGCGGGTCTGTCCGGGATTCTCACCCGATTCCCTACACCAATTAAAACTGCCGCAAATTTAAGCAAAAATCCCCAACTGACAAAATCATTACCCCTCCTCTATCTCATTTCCAACCGCCGCATAATTTGCGGTATTTAAAATATTTGCTTAACTTTGTGGTATGATCATAAAGCAGAAAGATAAGAAAAACAAAATAAAGATGAAACTTCTTGATTTACTCAAAGAGGAACATGCTTTTTGGTCGTATACCCCGGAATCAATAACCATCGACAATATAGGAGATGACAGATTGATAGCTCTGACTATGCGCTATCTCGACCTTCAGGAAATAAAACTATTATTCCGCATATTCTCATATAAAAAAATAAAAGACGCTTGGAAAAAGATTTTAGTTCCGGAAGGAGATTATCTATACACCCTCAACAGATTTTTCGCTTGGTATTATTTCAAAGCCAAGAATCCTGACTCTTATCTTAAATCACTTCAAACCCGTCACCTTAACGCATTATTATCTTAGCAGGTCTTTCCACGGTGATTCCGGCCAGGCGGGCTATGCCTTGGCGGTAGTAGAATCGTTAATATGAACCATACATTTGGGGGATTATCCTACGGTCACTATTGGTTGTCCAAAAAAAGAAGACAGCATACTGAGAGTTGCTATAGTGAAATTGTGTTGTCCACTCAACCATTTGGTAATTTCACTCGGACGACGACCGAGAGCTTCCGCAAATTGCTTCTTTGAAAGTCCATGTTCATTCATTAGTTCATAAATCCGGTCAGAAATTTCAAAAGAAAGTTCAGTTTCATTCATTATCGGCTTGGGGATTTTACCAAGCATTTCTTTGAGTGATTTGGCAGTACGTTTCATAACTCAAAAATATTATCGGTTTCTATTGTTGACTCGGTGATTGTCACTGAGCCATTTACCGAGTTATTTTTATAATGCACCCGACATCGATAGATTGGCCAGGCGGGCTATGCCTTGGCGGTAGTAGGCGGCTGCGGCGTCAGTGGGGCGCACTATCTCTCCATTCCACTCCACGATGTCGATGTCTATGTTGACCAGAGGTGAGTATGGGTTTGCAGCGCGAGTCTTAGTCTGATAGTCTTTGGTGCGTGCGGTAAGTTCGTCGAAACTCATATATGTGGCAAGCACCACTATCTGATTGAGATAAGGCTCGGTCTCTCCGGCATACTCCGGGGCGGTGAGATATGGCTCGACAGCATCCACTATGGCCCCCATTATCGACAAGGCGCTGAAAGCACGCGCCAGACGCTCGGCGGCGTCGGGAGTGTTGGCTCCAAGGCATATTATGGCTTTGTTGACTGTCATTGTTTGAGGCTCAATGAAATGCGGCGGCGTTTGAGGTCAACATCTATCACACGGGTATGCACAAGCTGATGTATCTTCAGCACCTCGCCTACACTCGCCACACGGCGGCTGGCAAGCTGAGAGATATGTATCAAGCCTTTATCTTTAATGCCGAGGTCGATAAATGCGCCGAAAGCGGTGATGTTGTCCACTATGCCGTCTACCATCATGCCGGGAGCGAGTTCGCTGATATCGCTAACAGTCGGAGTAAAAGCCGCCGTGTCGGTATCCATGCGCGGGTCGCGACCCGGTTTGCGCAGCTCGGCGATGATATCGCTCACAGTCTCCTTGCCGCCGATTCCCTCGGCGGCGAGTGTTGCGGCGTCGAGGCTGTCGAGCAAGGTCTTGTTGGCCGGCAACTCGTTGACTTTCACGCCGAGGCGCTTTGCCATAGCCTCTACAACGCCATAGCTCTCGGGGTGTATACCTGTATTATCCAAGGGATTGACACCGTCGGTAATGCGCAGGAAGCCGGCCGACTGCTCGAAAGCTTTATCGCCAAGCCGCTTTACTTTTTTAAGCTGCGCACGCGACTTGAAATCGCCGTTAGCCGCGCGGTAAGCGACGATATTGGCGGCCAACTGCGGCCCTATGCCCGAAACGTAGCTCAGCAATCGCTCTGAGGCTGTATTGAGATTCACGCCTACAGCATTGACGCAGCTCAGGACAGTATAGTCAAGGGCGTCTTTAAGGCGCGACTGGTCTACATCGTGCTGATATTGCCCCACGCCTATCGACTTGGGGTCAATCTTTATCAGCTCGGCCAAGGGGTCGATGAGGCGGCGGCCGATAGAGACGGTGCCGCGCACGGTTATATCCTTACCCGGCAGTTCTTTAGCTGCAAGTTCGCTGGCCGAGTAAACCGACGCACCGCTCTCGCTGACGATAAAAACTTTTTCAGGGTCAAAAATTTCAAAGCGTTTGATAAAGGCTTCGGTCTCGCGCGAGGCCGTGCCGTTGCCTATGGCTATCACATCGGGAGCGCAGCGGCGCACTATCACAGCCAATGTAGCGGCAGCTTCCTCTGCTGCCTTTTGGGGCGGATGGGGATATATCACGCAGTCGTAGAGCAAGTTGCCCTGTGCATCGAGGGCAGCAACCTTGCAGCCTGACCGGAATCCGGGGTCGAAAGCAAGCACTCGTTTGCCTAAGAGCGGAGGTGCGAGCAGCAACTGACGCAGGGTATCGGCAAAAATATCTATCGCCACAGTGTCGGCCTTTTCTTTCAGCTCGGCAGAGACATCGGTCTCGGCGGCAGGCTCGAGAAGACGGCTGTATGCGTCTTTCACGGCGGCGGCTATCACTGCGCCGCACTCCGCATTTGCCTTGGCCGGGGTGAACATATCCACAAGCTCGTCGGCCGTTCGGTCGGCTGCGGGCAAGGCGTATTTCACTTTCAGCAATCCTTGGCTTTCGGCGCGGCGTATGGCAAGATATTGGTGCGAGGAGCAACGGTGCAATGGCGTGGAAAACGACGCATAGCCGGCGAATGGTGATTCTTCAAGCTCGGCCTCGCAACCCTTTGCAGGCGAGCATTGTATCACCGCCTTACGCCTGAGCGCGCGGCGCACGGCATTGCGCAGACGCGTCGACTCCGACGCCCATTCGGCAATGATATCTTGCGCACCCTGAAGAGCCGCGGCTGTATCGTCTACCACTCCGGGCTTTACAAAGCGCTTGGCTGAATGTTCAGGCTCAGTATGCCCGGCCATTATCATCTTGGCAAGCGGCTCAAGGCCTTTCTCGCGTGCCGCAGTGGCACGCGTGCGGCGCTTGGGCTTGAAGGGCGCGTAGATATCTTCCACGGCAGTCATAGAGTCGGCCTCGTCCAGACGGCGGGCGAGCTCGTCGGTCATAGCCTCTGCGTCTGTGATGGCCTTGCGCACAAATTCCTTGCGGGCGTCGAGGGTGCGCACTGCAGCGAGGGCGCTCTCGATTGCGCGCACATCGACTTCGGTGAGCGAGCCGGTACGGTCTTTGCGGTAGCGGCTTATGAATGGCACCGTGGCGCCGTCGTCGAGCAGCTCAATCACAGCCCGGACACCATATTCGGGTAGATTGACGCGCTTGGCGACATTATGGGCTAAGATATTGTCAATTTCCACGTCGTAAGCTTATTAGCGTGATTTCGGGAGTTGCGCCTATACGCGCCGGTATTCCTACTTCTCCAAGGCCGATATTTACATACAGCCTGTGGGCCGCGTCTTCATCGGCATACATGCCGCCCCATGTCTGATAGCGGAAAGCCGCCGGCGACACGCCGAAGAGCTCCATCTGCATGGCGTGGGTATGGCCTGAGAGTGTAAGAGCGATATTTTTGTCGGGAGAGTCTTTGATATCTTCTACCCAATGGGCAGGATTGTGCGACATCAGTATCTTGAACGCCGGGTCGGCGAGGTCGCCGGGATAGGCGGCGTCGAGATCGCCGTAGACAGGGAAGGGCGGGTCGCCGATATTCTCAACGCCGATCAGCACAAGCGAGTCACCGCCGGCATAGAGAGTGCGGCTCTCGTTGTTGAGAAGCTGCCAGCCCATATCGCGCTGCATATCATAGAGATACTGCTGATTCGCTGCCTTTTCGGCATCATCTGTCCATTTATAATAGTCGCCGTAGTCATGGTTGCCGAGTATCGAGTAGACAGGCGCCTCAATGCGGGAGAGAGTCGATACGAACGGCTCGAGCTCTTCGCTGCGTCGGTTCACGATATCACCGGTAAAGAGCACCACGTCGGGCTTCAGCTCATTCACGCGCTCTACCACCTCGGCTAAAAATGCAGTGTCTGTGCCGTAGGTGCCGGTGTGTATATCCGACAGCTGCACGATACGGTAGCCGTCGAAGCCGGCCGGTACTCGACTGTCGGTAAATTCCACTTCCTTGACATCTATCTGCCAGCGGTTTACCAAAGAGCCCCACCACATCAGGGCGCAGCTTACCACTGCCAGCACAATACCGCCGACAGAGAGAGCCTTGATCCGCCGGCGCCCGAAGAGCTGAGGTATTTTGGCAAGCAGGTCGCAGACTACGAAGAAATACTTAGGAATATAGATAGAGAAATAGGCATAGAGCAACCACATGATAGAGGCAAGGCCGGAGTCGGAAACCGACTTCTTGGGCCACGCCACAAGCACTATCATGAAGAGGGTCAACGCCACAGATGACCACAGAGCCGTTCCGCGCCAGAACTTGATGTTGCTGCGGCAACGCTGCCACACAGCCCGGCAGATATACCAGTCGATAAGGACGTCGAGTATCAGCACAGGCAATATGAGAAGGAGAGGCATTCGCATGACAGCAGCTATTTACAGGTAAGGCAATCTTTGGCCGCAAGCTGATTTTTGAGAGGGTTGGCATACATTGTCAGCATGGTGTCTCTCATAAACTTGCGCTCATCATCGGTGATATCGGCTACATCCACCTTGCCGAGCTGGCGCTCGATATAGCTGTCGAAAGCCGCCATATCCTCGTCGGTGTAGAATTCGGCGTAGGCTCGGGTGCCGTTGATTTCATCGTAGGCGATATAATTGCAGGGGAATATCTTGTAGCCGCAATGGATAGAGCGGTCAAGAATCTCGCAAGCCTTGCGCACAACTTCACTGCGGCCCGTAGCCTCGTCGGCGGCAAGCTGCACATTCACACACTCGCCGAGGTGAAAATGCACATGCCCCTTATGCGTGAGCAGGCCTATCTCCATGCTGAAGAGGTCGTCGCGCTGGCTTTTCTTGAAGTCGGGGTCGCGGCGGCGGAGCAGAAATTCGCGCACCTTCAGGAAATCGTTGGGGTCATACTCATAGCTTATCGACACCGGCATAAGATTGAGCTCCAGCAGGTTTGCCTTTGCGTCTTTGCCACCTCCGAGCGAGAGCATTTTCACCACGCTCTCCTGCGTGAGGTCGTTTGAATCCTTTGCCCTGCCCTGACGCTGCGCAATCCACACCGACTCCTTGCTCTTGGTGATGGTATGGTGGATATAGTCAGAGAGGTGCTGCGCTGCAGCGAGAGCCTCCTTGATACCGGTATCACGCTTGACGATGAAACTGCGGTTGAGCTTCACAAGGTCGGTGATCCAATCGAAAATCAGCAGATTATTGCCGATGGCTACCTGAGTGATAGGCTGCTTGCGACGGATAAAACAAAGGTTGAGAAATGAAGCGTCCAGCACTATATCGCGATGGTTGGTGATAAAAACATGGGGTGTGCCGGCGATAAAATTCTCATCGCCGTCCATCGAAAGGCCGCTTGTCGTGCGGGAAACAAGCATTTCGAGGAACGGACCCATCAGTTTCACCTGAAAATCCTGTTGAGTCTCAATGGTTATCAGATTGGCACAAAATTCTTTATAGTCTACATCGGGCATTACATACCGCACGGCATGTTCGAACCCCGGCTCCTTCACCAGAGCTGCGATTTTCTCGCGGAAGAGGTGATCGTCGTAGGGGCGTATGTCATCGAATTGCTCGAGGCTTGTGTCGTTATGTTGAGTTAAATCTGCCATAATATGCAAGTTTTACGTTGCCTTGGAGGTAATTTCTTTGCAAAGATACGAATAAGTGAGAGCAATGCAAAATTTATTTTGTCATTGCCGAACGAGAGTATCTTAGGCCAAAGGCCGTCATACCTTATCAAAAATACAAACAACAGGAGGCTCTATTTGGTTTTGGTTGCATTACCCGGAATGGGCAGCAATGCAGTAGGGACGCGCCGCGGCGCTAACCTTTACCCACATTTATGCGTTCTAATCCAAAAAGGATTAGAACGCATAGC
>OFFL01001163.1_pt1 | contig 21520 bp, 22 predicted proteins | sample 1521391 | NCBI WGS metagenome assembly OFFL01 (sample SAMEA3504082, study PRJEB24116) | mouse gut metagenome | biome: mouse gut; feature: mouse-associated habitat; material: faeces | place: Denmark | collected 2011
AAAAGAGGCTATGATGCTGACTGGACTCAAGAAGGACAGCTTTTACCGGCTGGCAAAGAAATATAGGGAGGATAAACTGGAATACGGCGATTATTCGTTTATGTTTCCGGCAGCGGCAACAGGTGAGGACATATATTTTCATCGGGATTGCGTGGTGGAGCGCAAGGCATCCCTGGAGGAATTGTCGGGGAATCTGACCGGGGAAAGGGAACGGTTTGAAAAAGAGTTCCTGAAAGGACAGCGAGAGGGCGACAGTCACTTTCTGCCAGGGGCGGTATAAGAGCCGCATTAAGAAACTGGCAGCAGAACGCCCGGAGGAATGCGAGATAGTAGCGGAGAATCAGGACGGCAGCTTGTGCGCCCATATCCCGGTTGCATGGATAAAGATAAACCCTACAAAACAGCTTTCAGAGGAACAGCGCAGAGAGATAGCGGAGAGGTTCAAGCGGAAATAGTTTCAAATGCCTTGTAGTAGGGCTTGCAGAGGGGAAAATTCGGCTTGAAATGGCGCAAGGGTAGAAATATAAGGGTAGGGGGATAAAAGGCGAAAATAGGCTTTTAAAACGTGAATAGACAGAGAACACCGCCCTTGTACTTTTGGTGAGTGCCGGGGCGGTGTTCTTATCAGGTTTGGAAGTGTGCGCCTGTTTCCTAGTATCTGATATATGGCGTGGGGCAGCAGGGCAAGGGCTTATTGTCTGCCGGACATAGGGATTTGCAGATAATCAATCAGGGCAGTTTCCAAAAGCCGGGAATAGTTTACCTTTTGTTCTTCTGCAATCCTTTTCAGCCATACCGGGAGAGTGATGTTTGTTTTGATGCGCTCATTATCCTTTTTCATGCGGAATAAATCAGGGTGGATTGTAACAGGCATTACAACATTTCCCTCTGTATCTTCTTTGGAGAGGTTCACGGATGGAGTGGGGATTTTCTCATTGTCACATTCCATACTGTAAACATGGAGGCTTGCGGCTTCTGCTGCCATGCGTGCAGCTTCTTCCAGATTATCCCCAACACTGATACATCCGGGTAAATCAGGGAAGTAGATACTATATGAGCCGTCTGTTGATGGTTCAAAGACTGCAAGATAAGTTAAATTCTGCATAGATTACGCTCCTTTCTATGATAAGCGCAGGCAGTAGGGCTATTTAAGCCCCGCCTGCTTGTAAATACTGTTTAGTGTTCCCGGTTTCAATTCCCCGTTGTGATTTGGTACTGTGACTTTTCCGGGCTTTGTTGGGTGCTTTAGGCTTATGTGGGAGCCTTCCTGATTGGTAATGGACCATCCATCTTTGCGAAGCACCTTTAGTATTTCCCGAACTGTCATATTGTGTCCTCCTTATATTATGTATTATACGCCTTTTTTATGCGTATGTCAATAGTTTTTTGCGTATAAATTATGCGTATTTTACAGAACATAGGATAGAAAACGGACTGGCAGCAGGAAATAAGGGAATCCCCACAAATTGCACTAGTCAACAAAAATTGGACACTTAAATTGTATTTTTTCACATACAATCTGCCATTATTGTACAGCCGCATATGTTTCCCTGTACTGCCTGGGTGTAAGATATCCCAGCGAATATGCAGGCCGTTCTTCGTTGAAAAATTTTATATATGCGGCCATTTCTTCCTCAATATTTTCTCCCCGTAGGTGAAAATCAGTAAATAGTTCGGATTTAATCCATCCATTGATTGATTCCATTGCGGCATTGTCTGTAGGCGTTCCGGCACGTGACATGGAATGTATAATGCCACATGGCCCAAGCAGGTCATTATAGTTTTTTGATGCATATACCGAACCCTGGTCCGAATGCAGGATCATTTTATATTCCGGATAATCTTCCTTAAGTTTTATGAGGTCATTCAGGCCGCTGATATATGTCATCCGGTCTCCGCGCTTTGCCGAAAGCGAATGGCTCAGGATTTCATTGTTCCACAAGTCCATGTACAGTGTCAGCTCATAATAAATGCCTTTTAAGCGGAATGCAGTCATATCACTTACAATGCACTGCATCGGCCCGTCAATTTTAAGGCCTGCCAGGATGAGGTTCGGATACACTTTACGCGGTTCGCCCGGTTTTTTATACCGGTAATGTTTAGATCTGCTTTTAATACCTGCAATCTTACAGCATTTATGCGCATAGGGATCTGAAACTTTAAGCCCTGTGTCCAGCCGGATTTTTGCATTCAGCCACCGGTAGCCGTGTGACGGATATTTCATATGATATTCACTGAATAAAATGACGCTGTCTGCGAGCATTTTTGTTTTCGGAGCCGGATCAGAAAGGCGTTTCTTCCAATAATAAAAGCTGTTCCTCCGAATTCCCATGGATTCACATAACAGCTTGACGGGAAATTCTCCGGATAATTCCAGTATTATTTCATATTCCAGTTGTCGAAGATTGTGACTGTCTTCGCTGCACCAACCCCTTTCACTTCGTATCCTTTTTTTAACCGCGCTTCACTGATCCGTGATTTTACCAGTTCCATGATAAGTTCATCTTTCGTCATTGACTCATATTCGGACAGATCCGGTTCAGAGGAATGCATGCTTATTTTTACTGTGTTTTCCTCTTTCTGGATTCTGTTTTTTGGCGGCAGGCCGTTCACATCCCGGTACAGCCTCATATAATCTCTGGCTGTGCCTTCACTTATACTGTATTTTATGGCCGCATCGCTTTTGCTTATTTCATTGTTATAAATTTGTTTTCCGATGTCCAGCCGTTCTTCTCTTGTGTAGCCCATTGGTAAACCTCCTGTTCATATAGCGGGGAATTATGTCCATGTACAATATAGACAGTGTTTAATTTTACCCTCTGCCCTGTCTAATTTCTACCCCCCTCCGTGTCCAATTTTAGTTTACCACTTCAACAAGGACGCAGAAGAAAACCATACAGAAAAGATTGAGAATTTTTGTCCACACATGGTTCGGCATACATACACAAGCCTTGCTTATTCTGCCGGGGCTGATGTGAAGATTGTGAGCCAGAACCTTGGACACGCTTCTACATCCGTGACACTAGACACATATACGCATCTGACAGAGGATAAAAAGAAAGAGCAGGAGGCGGTAGCGCAGACGGTCAGAATATCATAATAGCTGTGACAATTCTGTGACAAATTCGAGAGGAAAGACGGAAAAAGATAGACCTTGATAAAAGTACCCTATCAGGCAGCAGTAATGACATAAGCAAGGATAACACAAGATGAAACAACACAAACAAAAGTTCGTAAAGAAAAAACACTTGACACTTTTGAATTTCTATAGTATCCTGGTAAAGTCGTATGACACAGGAAGTGGAGGAAGACACCATGAAAAGCAATGAGTTAGCCGCTCAAGAAGCGGTAGTTGGGCTGGAAAAGCTTGAGTACAAAGGAATGCTTTATGATTTTTATGGGGAGCTTCTGACACAGCATCAAAAAAAGATTTATGAAGATGCGGTGTTTCATGATTTGTCTTTGAGTGAAATTGCAGACGAGCAAGGTATTAGCCGGCAAGGAGTTCATGACTTGATAAAACGCTGTGACAAAACATTAGCAGACTATGAGAACAAACTTCACCTTGTTGAGAAGTTTGCCAAGATTAAGCGAACCATTCAGCAAATCAACAGTCTAACGGATGATGCGCAGATTAAACAACTGTCAAATGAGATTATAGAGGAGCTTTGATTCAATGGCATTTGAAAGCTTAACAGAGAAATTACAAAACGTTTTCAAGAACTTAAAAAGTAAAGGCCGCCTGACCGAGGCGGATGTTAAAACAGCGCTCAAAGAAGTGAAAATGGCTCTTTTGGAGGCTGACGTAAATTTCAAGATTGTGAAACAATTTGTAAAGTCCGTGGAAGAGCGTGCGGTTGGCGCTGATGTGATGAATGGCTTAAATCCAGGACAAATGGTTATCAAAATCGTTAATGAAGAAATGGTAGCCTTGATGGGTTCAGAAACAACGGAGCTTGTTTTGCAGCCAGGTAAAGCAACAACCGTTATTATGATGTGTGGTTTACAGGGTGCAGGTAAGACAACAGCGGCGGCTAAAATTGCTGGAAAACTGAAATTAAAGGGAAAAAAGCCATTGCTTGTTGCCTGTGATATTTACCGTCCTGCTGCCATAGAACAGCTAAATGTAAACGCAAACAAACAACAGGTGGACTTCTTTTCGATGGGTTCGAACCATAAACCTGTTGATATTGCAAAGGCAGCATTGGAACATGCCTCAAAAAACAACAATAACATTGTTATTATAGATACTGCGGGACGTTTGCATATTGATGAAGATATGATGGCTGAGCTGCAGGAGATCAAAGAAAATATTGAAATTCATCAAACACTCTTGGTAGTAGATGCTATGACTGGACAAGATGCAGTCAATGTAGCAAAAGAATTTGATGAAAAAGTAGGTGTAAGTGGAGTTATCCTTTCCAAAATGGATGGAGATACTAGAGGCGGTGCAGCGCTTTCCGTAAAGGCTGTTACAGGTAAGCCAATTATTTTTGTGAGTACAGGCGAAAAGCTTTCGGACATAGAACAATTTTACCCAGACAGAATGGCAAATCGTATCTTGGGAATGGGGGATGTTCTTACTCTGATAGACAAGGTTGCAGAAGCAAACCTTGACATGGATGCCGACAAAGAAAAGGAGATGGCATCACGCCTTAAAAAAGGCAAGTTTGATTTTGAGGATTATCTCGAAAGCATGAATCAAATGAAAAAACTTGGCGGCCTGTCAAGTATTCTTGGAATGATTCCAGGAATGGGAATGAAAGCTAGCGACATTGAATCAGCAATTGATGACAAACAGCTTGCCCATATCGAAGCGATAGTATTATCTATGACGCCTGCGGAAAGAAAAGATCCCAAATTGTTAAATCCCAGCCGCAAGCACAGGATTGCAAAGGGTGCAGGAGTCGATATTTCCGTGGTCAATCGGTTTATCAAACAATTTGAACAATCGCAGAAGATGATGAAACAAATCCCAGGTATGATGGGAGGAGGATTTGGTGGTAAAAAGGGAAAATTTAAACTTCCTTTTTGATGATATACAGACGCAGCGAGCAGGCTTTCCTGCCCGATATAAGTCCACAGACGCAAGAATCAACTGTTAAAACAGTATGCGTTTGCCTGATATAAAAATAATAAAATGAAAAGAAAGATTTATGAGGTGAAAGAACATGGCAGTAAAAATCAGATTAACAAGAATGGGTCGGAAGAAAGCTCCTATTTATAGAATTGTTGTAGCAGATTCCAGATCACCCAGAGATGGAAAGTGCATTGAAGAGATTGGAACATACAATCCCAATACAGATCCAAGTGAGTTCAAAGTAAATGAAGAATTAGCTAAGAAATGGCTCTCAAACGGCGCACAGCCTACAGAGGTAGTTGCAAAGATCTTCAAGGCAGCAGGTATTGAAAAATAGATAAGATCTATTGAACACTCCTGGAGGTGTGGATATGAAGGATTTAGTTGAAGTAATTGCTAAGGCTTTGGTAGACAACCCGGATGAGGTCGTAGTTACAGAGAAAGTAAATGGTAAAAATATTACAGTGGAACTTCATGTAGCACCGGCTGATATGGGGAAAGTTATTGGCAAGCAAGGAAGAATCGCAAAAGCGATTCGCTCTGTTGTCAAGGCAGCATCTTCTAAAGATAATCTTAAGGTTGATGTTGAAATTGTTTGAAGAATGGGTGTTCGAGAGAACACCCATTTTGAATATTTGCGTGTACAGACCCATACTGTTACAGAAATAATGGAGGATTCATGGAAGATTTATTACAAGTGGGAATTATTTCACAGACACATGGTATTCGGGGAGAAGTTAAAGTATTTCCCACTACGGACGATGCGAAACGTTTTAAAAAATTAAAAGAAGTACTTTTGGATACTGGCAAAGAAAAAATATCTCTTGAAATTGAAAGTGTAAAGTTTTTCAAACAGTTTGTTATTTTAAAATTTAAGGATTTAGACAGTATTAATGATATTGAACGATATAAAGGAAAATCGTTGTATGTGACAAGAGAGAATGCTGTTAAACTGGGGCGTGACGAGTATTTTATTGCAGATTTAATCGATATGAATGTGTATGACGAGAATGATGCATACCTTGGCGTTTTGATCAATGTGATAGAGACTGGTGCAAATGATGTGTATGAAGTAAAATTTGAAGATGGAAGGCAGGTTCTTTTTCCTGCGATAAAGCAATGTATTCTTGATGTCGATATGGACAACAGAAAGATAAAAGTTCACGTTATGGATGGTTTATTGGATTAGAATAAAAGGAGTATGGTTATCAGATGATGCATTTTTATATTATGACGCTTTTTCCTGAAATGGTATTAAGTGGATTGCATACCAGTATAATAGGAAGGGCAGAAGAGAAGGGATATATTTCTATAGAAGCATTTAATATTCGTGACTATACTCTTGATAAACACAAAAAGGTAGATGATTACCCATATGGGGGCGGTGCAGGAATGCTGATGCAGGCACAGCCTGTATATGATTGTTGGCAAACAATTGATGCCAAAATAAAAGAGCAACGAGCTTACGATAATACAAAAAAGACAAGAGTAGTGTATGTGACACCGCAAGGAGAAGTATTTCACCAACAAAAGGCAATTGAATTGTCAAAAGAAGAAGACTTGATTTTTCTATGCGGACATTATGAAGGAATTGATGAACGCGTTCTTGAGGAAATTGTGACAGATTATATTTCTATTGGAGATTATGTTCTTACGGGAGGAGAGCTGCCAGCAATGGTTTTGATTGACGCCATTGCAAGGCTTGTTCCAGGAGTACTTAGCAATCATGAATCTGCACAAACAGAGTCTCACTCCAATGGATTGTTAGAATATCCACAATATTCAAGACCGGAATTATGGCATGAAAAAAGAGTGCCGGAAGTACTTTTAAGCGGACATCATGCCAATATTGAGAAATGGCGGGCAGAACAATCTATAAAACGAACAAAAGAGAGAAGACCTGACTTGTTTGAGGCATATGAAAAAGCTAATAAATAGTCAGCGTTCAATTAGCAAAAAGCTGCGCTTTTTGTTTCAATGATTTACTATAATATAAAAAAAAGTTTTTTATCAACTGTTGGATTTTTTTGAAGTTGATAGAAAACTCTTTTTTCATAATAATTCAACAATTCTATTGTTTTTTCAGTCAATCTATTGACACAAATTGTATAATTGTATACAATTATACAAAATAAAATATTGTATTATTAAATACAAGTATACAGTTATACAATTATACAAATACAAAGGAGAGCAGATTATGGAAAATCGCAATGAATATTTCGAAAATCGCCCGATAACTATGAATGAGAAGAGCAATCTTTTACAGATTGAGGAACATATGTATCAACTTCAAGATGTTGAGAAGCCAAATGCATTTAGAAATATGTTCCCATATGATGAAGTGCCAAAGATTCCCTTCAATGACAGGATGGTTCCACATGATATGCCCAAAGAAATTTGGATCACAGATACAACCTTTCGGGATGGGCAGCAGTCAAGAGCTCCTTACAGTACAGAGCAGATTGTTACAATTTATGATTATTTGCACAAGCTTGGCGGACCAAATGGAATGATTCGCCAGAGTGAGTTCTTTCTGTACAGCAAAAAAGACAGAGATGCCGTTTATAAATGTATGGAACGCGGTTATCAATTTCCGGAAGTGACATCTTGGATTCGTGCCAATAAAGAGGATTTTAAACTTGTAAAAGAGATTGGCATGAAACAGACAGGCATTCTAGTAAGCTGTTCTGACTATCATATATTCCTCAAACTCAAGATGACAAGACGCCAGGCTATGGAGCACTATTTATCAATTGTAAAAGAGTGTCTGAATGAAGGTATCAGCGTAAGATGTCATTTAGAAGATATTACAAGGGCGGATATTTATGGTTATGTGGTGCCTTTTTGTCAGGAACTTATGCGCTTATCTCAGGAATACAACCTTCCGATTATTGTACGCGCATGTGATACAATGGGATATGGCGTAAATTTTGCAGGCGCGGTAATTCCCAGAAGTGTACAGGGAATTATTTATGCTATTCACACACATGCAGGAGTACCGCATGCATGGATTGAATGGCATGGGCATAACGATTTTTACAAAGCAGTCACAAACTCTACAACTGCATGGCTGTATGGCTGTTCTGGTGTCAATACGTCTCTTTTTGGTATCGGGGAACGTACTGGAAACACACCACTTGAGGCAATGATATTTGAGTATGCACAAATCAAAGGCACATTAAATGGTATGGATACCACCGTGATTACAGAACTTGCAGAGTATTATGAAAAAGAAATCGGGTATCAAATTCCAGAAAGAACCCCATTTGTGGGTAAAAACTTTAATGTCACAAGAGCAGGGATTCATGCAGATGGTTTGCTCAAAAATGAAGAAATATATAATATTTTTGACACAGAAAAATTCCTGAACAGACCTGTTTTGTGTGCGGTGTCAAATACATCTGGACTTGCGGGAATTGCACATTGGATAAATACATATTTCAGGCTCAAAGAGGATGAAAAGATAACAAAATCATCAGAACTTGTGGCATATGTCAAAGCATGGGTTGATACAGAGTATGAAAGCGGCCGTGTCACGGTTCTTACGGACAAAGAGCTTCTCTTTGTGATTGATGCCGGATGCAAAACCCTTGGGATTGCAGGTCTTAAATGCAATAAATAGTTTTGAAAACTGGTCGATTTTGAAAGGAGTATAGAATGGGTGAATATGATGTAAATCATGATTCAGCAGATAAATATTCTTTAAGGGGAAAAGTGTTTGGAAAGCTTCGGGAAGATATTTTAAATGGACGCTATCAGGAAAATGACGAACTTCGCGAAATAACAATCGGCGAAGAACTTGGAGTGAGCAGGACTCCTGTCCGTGAAGCTTTTCGACAGCTTGAATTAGAAGGTCTGATACGCATTGTTCCCAATAAGGGAGCATATGTCACTGGAATTTCTTCCTCAGATGTAGCAGACATTTATGAAATACGTTCACTTTTAGAAGGACTGTGCGCCAGATGGGCAACCAAAAAAATAACACCTGAAAAGATAGAAGAAATGGAAGAGACAATTTTGTTGAGCGAATTTCATTTGGAAAAAGCTCATTATGAACAGCTTATTGAGCTGGATAATCGTTTCCATATGCAGCTGTATGAAGCCTGTGAAAGCAAAATGCTGATTCATCTGCTCAAAGATTTTCATCAGTATGTGCAGAAAGAACGGCAGCAGACGCTTTCTGATAAGGAGCGGAGCAAAGAAGCTGTAGCAGAGCACAAAAAAATAATGGAGGCGATTCGCGACGGTGATGCTAGGCTTGCAGAAGAACTTGCAGATGAACATATTTGCAATGCATTCAGAAATATGGTAAAATGCGGATTAAGCACGAAATCTAAGAGCTACTTTGTTTTGGATAAATAAAAATTAGGAGGAGAATTGCTATGGATAAAATTCAGATGACAACACCTTTGGTAGAAATGGACGGAGATGAAATGACCCGTATTCTTTGGAAAATGATTAAGGAGGAATTGATACTTCCTTATGTTGATTTGAAGACAGAATATTATGATCTTGGTCTGGAATATCGCAATGAGACAAATGATCAGGTAACAATAGACTCCGCAGAAGCTACAAAAAGATATGGCGTAGCGGTAAAGTGCGCGACGATTACACCCAATGCAGCAAGAATGACAGAATATCAGCTTAAGGAAATGTGGAAAAGTCCCAATGGCACCATCAGAGCAATTCTTGATGGTACAGTATTCCGTTCGCCTATTGTGGTTAAAGGCATTGAACCTTGCGTAAAAAATTGGGAAAAACCAATCACACTTGCAAGACATGCATATGGTGATGTTTACAAAAATACAGAAATAAAAGTACCAGGCGCCGGAAAGGCAGAACTTGTGTTTACAGCAGAAGATGGCACAGAAATCAGAGAGCTGATTCATAATTTTGCAGGGGCAGGTATTTTGCAGGGAATCCACAATACAGACAAGTCTATCAGCAGTTTTGCACATGCATGTTTTAAATATGCGCTGGATACCAAACAGGACCTCTGGTTTGCGACAAAGGATACTATTTCTAAAAAATATGACCATAATTTCAAGGATATTTTCCAAGAAATTTATGATGCAAAATATGCAGAATTATTTAAAACAGCCGGCATTGAATACTTCTATACTTTGATTGATGATGCGGTTGCGCGTGTGATGAAAGCCAAAGGTGGGTTTATCTGGGCGTGCAAGAACTATGATGGCGATGTTATGAGCGATATGGTAAGTTCTGCATTTGGTTCTCTTGCGATGATGACCTCTGTTTTGGTATCTCCTTCTGGAGTATATGAGTACGAAGCAGCACACGGCACAGTGCAGAGACATTATTATAAGCACCTTAAGGGAGAAGAAACTTCAACAAACTCTGTTGCCACTATATTTGCATGGACAGGCGCTTTGAGAAAACGTGGAGAGCTTGATGGAATACCAGAACTGTCAGAGTTTGCCGACAAGCTTGAAAATGCTACAATCAAAACAATTGAAGCTGGAAAGATGACAAAGGATTTGGCGCTGATTACTTCCCTGAAAGATGTAACAGTATTAAACAGCGAAGACTTTATCAAAGCTGTCAGAGAAACATTTGATTCGTAACAGTTTAGCCTTTCGGCTTTTTGTTCAGGCATCATGCCATGCAAAACCACTTTGTGGCGGCTTGATGCCTTTTGGGTACATATAAACATATTTAGGAGGTTGTCATGATTTTATCGTGCAGTAATATTGACAAGACATTTGTTGACAATCATGTAATAAAAAGTGCTTCTTTTCATATAGAGGACAATGAAAAGGCCGCCATTGTCGGCATTAATGGCGCAGGGAAGACAACCTTGTTAAAAATTATAACAGGAAGCCTTCCTGCTGATGCCGGACTTGTAACCTTTGCCAAGGACAAAAGCTTTGGTTATCTTGCGCAGCACCAGGCTGTGGACAGTGAGAACACCATATTTGATGAACTGCTTTCTGTCAAACAGGAGGTGTTGGAACTGGAAGCTTCCATAAGGCAGATGGAACAAGATATGAAGCATGTATCAGGTGAGAAACTTGAACTTTTGCTGCAAAAGTATGCACGTCTCACACATCGTTTTGAGGATATCAATGGGTATGCATACAAAAGTGAAATCACAGGTATTTTAAAGGGCCTTGGTTTTGAGGAGGAAACATTTTCAAAAAAAGTCGAAACACTTTCAGGAGGTCAAAAAACGCGCGTAGCGCTTGGCAAACTGCTTTTAAAGAAACCGGATTTGATAATGCTTGATGAGCCTACCAACCATCTTGACCTGAACGCAATCGCATGGCTTGAAACCTATCTTTTGAATTATAAAGGCGCTGTTATGATTGTTTCACATGACCGGTACTTTTTGGATAGGATTGCTACAAAAATTATTGAGATTGACAATGGTGTTGTCTCTTCCTTTCATGGCAATTATTCTGCTTATGCAGAGCAGAAAGAACATCTTCGCACAGAACAGATGAATGCTTATTTAAACCAGCAGCGGGAGATTAAACACCAAGAGGAAGTCATTGATAAACTCAAGCAATTCAATCGTGAAAAATCTATTCGGCGCGCGGAGAGCCGTGAAAAAATGCTTGACAAAATAGAGCGTTTGGAAAAGCCCGTTGAGGTGAGAGCAGACATGAATTTAAAGCTTACACCGCACAAAACAAGCGGCAATGATGTTATGCAGATTGAAGGACTTGCAAAAAGCTTTGGCAGTACGCACTTGTTCGACAATGTTTCCTTTGAGATAAAGCGCGGCGAACATGTCGCAATTATTGGAGATAATGGAACTGGAAAAACAACACTTTTGAAAATTATTAATGAATTGCTACCGCCTGATAAAGGCTATATAAAGCTGGGGACAAATGTTGAAATTGGGTACTATGACCAGGAGCAGCAAGTTTTGCATATGGATAAAACATTGTTTGAAGAAATTAGCGATACCTATCCATATCTAACAAATACAGAAATTAGAAATACCTTGGCTGCCTTTTTGTTTACGGGTGAGGACGTCTTTAAGAAAATAAGTGCGTTAAGCGGCGGAGAACGCGGTCGTGTCTCTCTTGCAAAGCTGATGCTTTCTGAGGCAAACTTCCTGATACTGGATGAACCAACGAACCATCTTGATATCACATCAAAGGAAATCCTAGAAACAGCCTTAAATGCATATGAGGGAACAATATTGTATGTCTCACATGACCGTTATTTTATCAATAAAACAGCCAGCCGGATTCTGGAGCTTACGCATCACAAATTTATTAAGTATATTGGAAATTATGACTATTATCTGGAAAAAAAGGACATTTTGACACCAGCATCGGATACTTCTGCAAAGCCCTCTGCAAAAGAACCTTCCGAACAAAAGCTTGAGTGGAAAAAACAAAAAGAAAACCAAGCGAATGCCCGCAAAAAAGAAAATGACCTCAAAAAGTGTGAGGAGAGAATTGAACTGCTTGAACAAAAATCCACAGCGCTTGAAGGGGAAATGGTAAAGCCCGAAAACGCTACCAATGTGGAAAAACTACAAAAACTTGTTCAAGACAAAGAACAGGTTGATGCAGAACTTGAAGAACTCTATGAAAAATGGGTAAAACTATCAGAAAACGAATAAAAAGTGTGCTTATTGTTTTATTTGTGTGTCTTGTGAAATGTGCAAAAAGATTTGACAATCATTTAACAATATTGTATACTATTGATACATAAATTGTTATTTTTTTGGCAGATCTGCCATAGAAAACCTCGTATTTTTGATGAATGGTTTTTGTAATTTTTTAAATGTATTCTCTGAGTTTCTTTGCGTCTGATAGAAGGTGATTTGCCAAAACAGTTACAAAGGAGATTTGAGAATATACATCATAATCTATTTGGAGGTGGATAATCGTGGATGATAAGAATATATCACAGGCGGTTGTCGCAAGGCTTCCTAGATATTACAGATATTTGGGAGACTTGAAAGATAGTGGTATTGAGCGGATATCATCACAAGATTTAAGCAAACTGATGAAGGTTACAGCATCACAGATCAGACAGGATTTCAATAACTTTGGTGGTTTTGGGCAGCAGGGTTATGGCTACAATGTAGAGTATCTGTACAACGAAATAGCCAATATCCTTGGACTAAATAATAAGCATCATTTGATTATTGTTGGTGCAGGGAACCTTGGGCAGGCGCTTGCAAATTATGTGAATTTTGAGAGAAGAGGATTTATTGTAAAAGGAATATTTGATAAAAATCCTGCATTATATGGTAAGGAACTAAGAGGAATTGTGGTACAGCCGGTAGAAAAGATTGAGGACTTTGTGAAGGAGCAAAATATTGATATCGCAGTACTTACAATCCCAAAAGATAGCGCGATTAAGACAGCAGAGATTCTTGTCAAATGTAATATTAAGGCTATTTGGAATTTTGCGCATGTGGACTTGAATGTTCCAGAAAGTATTGTCGTAGAGAATGTACATCTTTCAGACAGTCTTATGAAGCTCTCCTATGGAATAGTAAATCATTAGTTTTTGAATACGAAAAGGGGATAAAGAATATGACTCAGGAGGATGAGGTTTTTCGGGAAGCATTGGTAGGTAAAAAAATACCTGTTCTGACACTTGATAACCAGTGGCACAAACTCTTTACACAGACTGGCGGTAATGATGAGATACACAATTTTGAGGAGAATCTCAATGAACTTTTAAGAAGGCAGGGCAAATTAACAACAGAATTAAAAAGCCTTGCGGTATTTAAAAAGAAACTGATGCAGGAAATTGTTTCGATTATGGAGCTTCCGGACAGTCCTGCAAAAGAAAAAAAGATGTCTGAGAATAAACTCAAAATAGAAGAGTCCAACCAGAAAATGGATGCATATAATGATGAGCTGATGGAACTTCCAAAACAAATTGATGAGGCAAATTTCGAACTGATGATTGCTACCATGCATGTTTGTTATGGGAAAATCAAGCAAAATATAGAAGATATCAATGAAATCAATCAATGGGTTTCTGATTTCAAGCAAAAGCTCAAACGTAAAATAATCATGAAACAAAAAAAAGAAATATGGAATGATGAAATGTATTCTTATATGCACGATATATTTGGACCTGATGTTATAGAGATGTTTGATATGAAATATAATCCTCATAATGTATTAAACAAAGAAAAAGATTTAATTGATAATAAAGCTCCTAAACAGGAATAATCTGTTTGGGAGTTTTATCATATGCACAAATGGGCATAATTTGTATTGCGAATGGGGGAGTTCTATGGAATATGTACTTACAGCAGCAGAAATGAAAGCGTTTGATAATATGGCTATTCATGAGTATGGAATTGGTTCGCTTGTACTAATGGAGCGCGCGGCTTTGCAGACAGTAAAGGCTATTATTGATAATTATGGAAAAGATATTTCTGTGGGTATTGTGGCGGGGAGCGGCAATAACGGCGGTGATGGTATTGCGATAGCGCGTATTCTAAAGGAAGAAGGAATTTGTGCGGAAATCATTATGATAGGCGATCTATCCAGATTAACGACAGAGACAGCGGCCCAGCTTGAAACAGCTCAAAAATTGGACATACCTATCTGTTACGAAATAAAACATTTGCAATATGATGTGATTGTGGATGCGATTTTTGGAATTGGTCTGACCAGAATGATTGAAGGAAAGTTCAAAGAAACGATTGAGGCAGTCAATGCATCAAATGCAAAAATTGTAGCAGTAGATATTCCATCCGGAGTACATTCAGACAATGGAGCGGTTATGGGGTGTGCCGTAAAAGCAGATTTAACGGTTACATTTGCTTATAGAAAACTTGGATTGCTGCTGTATCCAGGTGCTTCTTATGCAGGCAAAGTTTTATGTGTTTCAATAGGAATTCCCCAGGCTGTTGTTCAGGATAAGAGAAAAGGAGTAGTCACTTTTTCAAATGCCAAGGAGGATTTGCAGCTTCCTGACAGGAATCCGGCAGGCAATAAAGGCACCTTTGGAAAAGTGCTTTTGATTGCCGGAAGCAAAAAGATGGGTGGCGCCTGTTTTCTTTCGGCATTGAGTGCGTTTCGTGCAGGCGCCGGCATGGTAAAAATATTTACTGCGTCTGATAACAGGGACTATCTGCTCAAAACACTGCCAGAAGCTATGATTGACACTTATGAAGAGGATGAAACAGGTTCGATATCACAAAAAGAAGCAAATACCCTTATCACAGATATTGCGTGGGCAGATGTTGTGGCGATTGGTCCAGGTATTTCCTTATCTGACAAAGCAAAAGTAATTTTGAAACGAACGCTCAATGATTGCAGCAAATCAATGGTGATGGATGCAGATGCTTTGAATATTCTTTCACAAGAAGCAGATCTATTAAATAGTTTTGCATTTGCCAATGAGAACAGCAGTCAGGAGATTATATTTACACCACATCTTGGAGAATTTTCGCGATTGACAAACATGCCTATAGAGGAGTTAAAAAAGAATCTGATTGTACATTGCAAGAATTTTACAAAACGATATAATGTATCGCTTGTTTGCAAAGATGCACGGACAATTGTAGCCAAAAGAGGCCGGCTGACTTATCTGAATTCCAGCGGCAATCACGGAATGGCTACGGCAGGCTCCGGAGATGTTTTGACAGGCATAATAACAGGGTTTTTGGCGCAAAATATGAGTGGATTTGAAGCCGCAGTAATGGGGACATATATTCATGGCCTCGCAGGCGATATGGCAAAAGATAAAATGTCTGCATATTATATTATGGCGCAGGATATCATTCAGTCATTACCGTTTTTAACGCATGAGCAAGAAAATGAAAAACTGCGCAGAAATGAGGAGAGTAATGAAACATTTTGACAGAGTTTGGGCAGAGGTTGACCTTGATGCAGTTCTGTTTAATATAGAAAGCATCAAAAAAAATATCAACAAGGATACAAAAATTATAGCAGTTATTAAGGCGGACGGTTATGGACACGGAGCAGAGCATATTGCAAGAATGCTGGAAAGGGAAGAACAAGTATGGGGATACGCAGTTGCTACAGCCGAAGAAGCATTTTCGCTTAGAGAACACAAACTAAGCAAACCTATTTTGATTCTTGGATATGCTTTTCCATATAGCTATGAACAGCTTATTGAATATGATATCCGACCAACTGTTTATATGCTTGATTCTGCACAAATGCTCTCAGATGCGGCGGTAAAAATTGGTAAAACATGTCAGATACATATTAAAATTGACACTGGCATGACAAGAATTGGTATTTATCCAGATGACGACGGAATTGCACTAATCCAGCAGATCTCGAAACTTCCCGGTTTGGAGATTGAAGGTATTTTTACACATTTTGCAACTGCAGATGAGGCAGACAAAACAAAAACCTATCACCAAATATCACTTTTTAAAGAATATGTCAATAAGTTGCAACAGATACTGGACTTTCAAATTCCTATGAAACATTGTTCGAATAGTGCAGGTATCATAGAGCTGCCAGAGGCAAATATGGATGCTGTTCGGGCAGGGATTATATTGTATGGACTGTGGCCTTCCGAAGAAGTGAAAGCAGATGCAAAAATACAGTTAAAGCCCGTACTAACACTGAAGTCTAGAATTATATACATTAAAACGGTTCCAAAGGGTCAGGAAATAAGTTATGGAGGAACATTCACAACAGAAAGGGACACCAGAGTTGCAACAATCTGTATTGGCTATGGGGACGGGTATCCGCGAAGTCTGTCAAACACAGGAGATGTTCTTCTAAAAGGAAAAAGAGCACCTATTTTAGGACGTGTCTGTATGGATCAGTTTATGATTGATGTGACAGATATTGATGCCGGAATTTGTGTGGGGGATAAAGTGACCCTGATTGGAAAAGATGGTGATGCGTGTATTACTATGGAAGAGCTCGGAATACTTTCGGGACGGTTTAATTATGAACTTGCCTGTGATTTGGGAAAACGAATCCCAAGAATTTATAAACTTGATGATACACTGATATACCAATAAAAATCTTTGTATTTCGTACACTTCTTGAATAATGATTGTATAAAAATTTTCCAATAGGGAAAAATAGTAGCATACAGGATTTATTTGACAGGGGTGTAAGACTATGAAAAGAGGAGATATTTATTATGCAGATTTAAGACCCGTTGTAGGATCAGAACAGGGAGGTGTCAGACCCGTACTCATTATACAAAATGATGTGGGAAACAAGCATAGCCCAACCGTGATTTGTGCAGCGATTACTTCAAGGATGAACAAGGCGAACCTGCCTACACATATTGAGTTGAATGCCGATAATTATGATATGGTAAAGGACTCAGTAATATTGCTTGAACAGCTCAGAACGATAGATAAAAAACGTCTGAAAGACAAGGTATGTCATTTGGATACGCCAATTATGCAGCGTGTAAACAGAGCCTTGCAAATTAGTCTTGAGCTTGATACATAAGGGCTTTAGATATTGACGTTTTTCAATAGTAATGATATATTAGAGAGGTGTAGCCTGCTTTGTTGCAGTTTACACCTTTGTTTTGTGCATATGGCAGTCTATTGTGCACAGACAAGAACGAAATATAAGGAGAGAATCAAATGGACGATGGTGGGGCTTCGGCCTGTAGTATTATTTTATTTTTTTTCTTGCTTTTTATAGAAGCAATTTTAACTGGCTTTTATAAGGCAATTGGCCTGATGAATGAAAAGGAAATTGAACGTCGGGCAGAAGAGGAGAAAGACAAGAAATCTATTTTGCTCAATAGAATTATTGTCCGTTCAACAATTTACGTGAATTCCATTCAGTTGATAACCACACTGATTGAACTGGTGATGGGGTGTTTCTTTCTGCCAAAGTGGACGGCAGTATTTCATGAATGGATTTCAGAAATTTCATTGATGCAGGAAATGAGTGATGTGGCATTAAAATGGACAGCGCTTGTTCTTGCTACATTTTTCCTAATGTATGTTCTTCTTACATTTGGTATTCTTTTTCCCAAGAAGCTTGCACAGAAATATCCAGATGCATGGGCATACAGGTTTATCTATCCCATACAGTTTCTGAGGACGCTTTTGTATCCACTTACGGGGATTGTAGCAATATCTGCAAATAGTTTTATCCGTATTTTTGGACTAGGGAATACAGATGAACAAACCGACGTGACAGAAGAAGAAATCATTTCGATGGTTAATGAAGGACATGAGCTGGGCGTTTTTGAAGCGGGAGAGGTAGAAATGATCACCAATATTTTTGAATTTGGTGATAAACAGGCAAGCAATATTATGACACACCGCAATCATATTATGGCAATAGACAGTACCATGCCATTTAAAGATGCACTGTATTTTATGTTGAAGGAAAGCAACAGCAGATATCCTGTATATGAGGAAAATTTAGATCATATTCTTGGCGTGCTGTATTTAAAAGATGCGATGCGGATACATACATCACATGAGAGTTTGAATCGACCAGTTGGAACTGTGAAAGGGCTGATCCGAGAAGCAGTATATGTGCCGGAAACCAAAAATATTGATGACCTTTTCCGAAGTATGCAGTCTGAAAAAAATCAGATGGTTATTGTCGTGGATGAATATGGGCAGACTTCAGGACTTGTGACAATGGAAGATATTCTTGAAGAAATCGTAGGGAATATTATGGACGAGTACGATCCGGAAGAGAATCATATTCATAAGAAAGGCGAGAACGAATATATCATTGAAGGAATAACCAAGCTCGAAGATCTCGAAGAGCGCTTTGGATTTTCATTTGGTGAGACAGAATTTGAAACATTGAATGGCTATCTTATCTCTAAGCTTGACCGTATCCCTGATGAAGATGAGCATTCCGAGATAGAGATTGATGGGTATTTGTTTAAGATTATAAAAGTAGAAAAAAATGTGATACAATCTGTACTTGTAACAAAGGCAGTGCAAAAGGAGCAGCCTGAATCAGAAGATCAAGAGGATGCTTCCTAAAATATAAGATAAAGGAGAAGAACTATGTCAGGACATTCAAAATTTGCAAATATTAAACACAAAAAAGAAAAAAATGATGCAGCAAAAGGAAAAATTTTTACAATAATAGGACGCGAGATTGCAGTTGCAGTAAAAGAGGGAGGACCCGATCCAGCCAACAATTTTAAATTGGCGCAGGTAATCGCAAAAGCAAAAGCAAATAACATGCCGAATGATACAATAGACCGTGGTATCAAAAAGGCGGCCGGCGATGGAAATGCAGTCAATTATGAACATGTTACATATGAAGGATATGGTCCTAATGGCATCGCGATCATTGTGGAAGCACTCACAGACAATAAAAACCGGACTGCTGCTAATGTCAGAAGTGCGTTTACAAAAGGAAATGGAAGTATTGGTACACAAGGATGCGTTTCTTATATGTTTGATGAAAAAGGGCAGGTTATCATTGATAAAGAAGAATGCGAGCTGAGCGCAGATGACCTTATGATGATTGCACTAGATGCAGGGGCAGAAGACTTCTCAGAAGAAGAAGACAGCTTTGAGATCCTCACCGCGCCAGAAGATTTTGACACGGTATACAAAGCACTTCAGGATAATAATATCGCAATGGCAAGTGCAGAGGTAACAATGATACCACAAAACTATGTAGAGCTGACAGATGAAAATGCAGTTAAGAATCTGAACAGAACGCTTGATCTTCTCGATGAAGATGATGATGTACAGGCAGTGTACCACAATTGGGACGAATAGGATAAATAAATGATAACAATACAAAGTGAAAATTTTTCCATGGCTCAAATCTGTGCGTCTGGACAGAATTTTAGAATGGAAGAGTGTGGTGATAACAGATATTGTCTAGTTGCTTTGGGCAGATATTTGGAAGCTGTTCAGGAGGGCAGCAGTATTTCTTTCGACTGTTCTCCTGAAGAATTTGATTCTGTATGGAAAACATATTTTGACTTAGAGACAGATTATGCAGCAATTATTTCAGGGATTGACCAGACAGATAAATATCTGACAGCGGCGGCAGAATATGGAAAAGGGATACGAATTTTAAGACAAGATTTGTGGGAAGTGATTGTTTCATTCCTTATTTCCCAACAAAATAATATCAAGAGAATCCGTAGATGCATTCGCTTATTATGTGAGAATTATGGTGAAAAAAGAACATCTCAAAAAGGTGTTGCATATTTCGATTTTCCAACGCCATATTCCTTAGCAAAAGCCCAGGTAGAGGATTTGTATGCCTGTGGCTTGGGCTATCGAAGCCGATATCTTTATGAGACGGCAAACAGTGTTGTTCATGATGAAATCAATTTGGATAAATTATGGGAATTGGATTATGATGCTGCCAAAAAAGAATTGGTAAAATTATGTGGTATCGGGACAAAGGTTGCTGACTGCATCTGTCTTTGTGCACTTCACAAAACAGATGCATTTCCTAAAGATACGCATATCAATAAGGTATTGTCAGCACAATATCCAGATGGATTTCCGTTTGAAAAATATGGACAGAACAGTGGCATCCTGCAGCAGTATCTTTTTTATTATCATCTTATGGTCCGTTAGGAAAAATTTTGTCATGGCTGAACTGTTACATTACCATGGTAAATTTTTCTGAGAACTACTTGACAAACTATGACAGATTATGATATCCTATCAGAGTTGTCACGAACAGCAGTGAATTCAGCTTTGCTGGAATTTACAGGGGCTTATAGCTCAGCCGGTTAGAGCGCACGCCTGATAAGCGTGAGGTCGGTGGTTCGAGTCCACTTAAGCCCATCCGGCATCAGCGGGAGACCGCGGATGCCGTCCGTACCTTGAAAACCGAATACTGAAAGAAAGATCAAGATATCATGTCTGAATAGGAGATATGAGACATCCGAGAAAAAAGCAGAGCAGAAATAAAGGAACTCGAGTAGCGCCACGCTAGACGCGAAAGAGTGGACAGCAGAAATGCTGGGGTTAAGCAAAGAAGGGCACAGGGCGGATGCCTTGGCACTAAGAGCCGAAGAAAGACGCGGTAAGCTGCGAAAAGCCATGGGGAGGCGCAAACAGCCAGTGATCCATGGATGTCTGAATGGGGAAACCCGGCGGAGGAAACCTCCGCCGCTGCATGCTGAATCCATAGGCATGCAGAGGGAACCCGGCGAACTGAAACATCTAAGTAGCCGGAGGAAAAGAAAGAAACATCGATTCCGGGAGTAGCGGCGAGCGGAACCGGAAGAGCCCAAACCGGGGTGCGTGCACCCCGGGGTTCGGACTGCACAAGCGATCCTGCAATGGAAGGGGAACGGACCTGGGAAGGCCGGCCGTAGAGGGTGAAAGCCCCGTAACCGAATGCAGAGCAGGCGCGGCAGGATCCAGAGTACCACGAGACACGAGAAACCTTGTGGGAAGAAGCGGGGACCACCCCGCAAGGCTAAATACTCCTTAGTGACCGATAGAGCATAGTACTGTGAAGGAAAGGTGAAAAGAACCCCGGGAGGGGAGTGAAAGAGAACCTG
>OFFL01001166.1_pt1 | contig 21471 bp, 19 predicted proteins | sample 1521391 | NCBI WGS metagenome assembly OFFL01 (sample SAMEA3504082, study PRJEB24116) | mouse gut metagenome | biome: mouse gut; feature: mouse-associated habitat; material: faeces | place: Denmark | collected 2011
CATTGAAGGCAAAAGTTTATAATGGTGGTGTCTGTGCTCCTGCAACGACGGTGAAGCTTGGCAAAAAAACACTCAAAGCAAATACAGATTATACTATTTTGTATGATGGAGAGGAATTAGAAGTGGTTCCGGCAAAATCATCGTATACAATCTCTATCAAAGGAAAAGGAAATTATACAGGAATTGTTTCAAAAACACAAAACTACACTGTGAATAAAAATACAATTGCAAAAGTTACTGCAGCATGTTCTTCTGTGAAGTATACAGGCGCGAAACTAAATCCTGTGACAGTAAAGATTGGAAAGAATGTATTGCCAAAAACGGACTATCAAATCATTTATCATCAAGGTTCCAAGAATGGCGCGGTAGTGCCTTATCCGCTTGCAAAAGGGAAATATACTGCGGTAATCACTGTTACAGGGGATAATGTGATATCAACAGCAAAGAAAACAGAAATTGCCAAATCATTTACCGTAAAATAAATTACAGGAATTGGATCTGACATGGAGGGGTAGTATGAGGAAAAAAATTATTTTTGTTATGATGATTGTATTCATTGTCATAGTGGCGGCTGTTATTATGATAGCAATGCGCTATCCTTCGGTTGATGCAGAAATGAATCTGGAAGAACTTACACAGGAACAGACAATTGAATTGACCTGTATTGTAGAATCGGAGGAGAAAGCAAAGCAGATTGCCGAGGATTATGGTATTGTGCTAAAAAGCTTTTCAGAAAAGGTTGCCGTGTATGAAAGTGACAAACCATATCAGGAGATACGAGATTTTGGAGAAAAACATGGACTTGAAGAACTTTTTATCAATATGACCAATAAAAAGTTTTTTGAAGATTGATACCGCCAAGAGGCGGCAGGGAGGATTAATGTGAGAAAAAAACAAAAATCAATACTTGCAGTTTTATTGTCAGCCGTAGTGGCTTTTGCCCCTGCAACAGAACTTGTTGCCGTTGATTATTCTGTGGAGGAATCAGAGTCTGTTCTTGAAAGCGCAGAGGCAGAAGAAAGAAATTTGCAAATAGAATCCAAAGAGGAGGAGGTACAAGAAAACAACACATCTGAAAAGATAAGTGAGGAACCATCAGAAGAAGAGGGGATAGAAACAGAAAGTTCTTTGGAACAAGAAACTGAAAACGAGAGTTCCAAACCAGACAATTCTGAAGAACAAAGTTCAGAGCTACAAAGTACCGAAACGGGAACGACAACAGAAACTGAAACGGAAAGTTCTAAAGAAGAAGGTTCTAAAGAAGAAAGTTCAGAAACAACAGAAATAGAAAGCAGCGAAAGTGAGGCAACCGAAACGGAAAATTCGGAAGAAAGTCCGGAAACAACAGAATCTGATACAGAAGACGCCTCAGCCTCGGAGGAGTTATCCGTTCCAGAAGAGACAACAGAAGAAGGCATAACAGAGGAAGAAACTATAACGGAAGAAGAAAGTACATTAGAAGAAACCACAACGGAAGAGGAAACAGCGACAGAAGAATTTACAAGGTTCACGGCAGAAGCTTATTTGGAATATATGCCGGGGATGCCAGAAGATTATACGCTGTCTGCCCAAGAGGTTTCAGAGAAGAAAAGTCTTGCCGCATATGGTGATTTCTGGGAAATGCAGGAGGGTGTCGATTATGTGGCGGGCGAAGTGCTGGTGATTGAACAAAACCTGTCCAAATTAAATGATGTAGCCCATGCATATGCTGCGGAGATTGACCAAGAGACAAAGTATTTTGCAGTTTTAAAGTTAGACGAAGGCATCAGTGTTGCAGATGCGGTGGCGGTAGCAACAGGAGATAATAATATGCCGGCAGTCTGGCCGAATTATTACAGAACAATTCACGCATTTGAGGAGAATGATACCCAGACGGAGATATTGTCTTATAATGATCCGCTGCTTGACAAAACAAATAGCAATTATCAATGGCAGCATAGTAATATTGGCTCAGAAATTGCATGGAATGCAGGCTATACAGGCCAAGGCGTTAAGGTAGGCATCATTGATACTGGCATCAACAGCCAGCATGAGGATTTTTCAGGCAAAATAGCAAATTCTTTTAATGCAGTGGGAGGCAGTCCTGATTTTGGAACAACAGATGTCACGGATAATCAAGGTCATGGTACGCATGTCGCTGGTATCGTGGCGGCGGCTGCCAATAATGGACGATATGGATGTGGTGTGGCACCAGAAGCAGAACTATATATTTTAAAGGTTTCAGATGGAAGAACAATGACAGATGTTGATATTCTGAGGGCAATTCAAAAAAGCTTAGAATGGAAGCTTGATGTTGTTAATATGAGTCTGGGAGGTCCTGGTGAAACAAAAGTTTATGATAAACCGTTTAATGATGGATTGAGACAGGGAACACTCTTTTTTGTATCAGCAGGTAATGAATCAAGCAATATTAAGAATATACCAGCTTCCAATAGCCAGGTAATCTGTATCGCAGCAACCGATCAGAATAATCAGCGCGCATCGTTTTCAACATTTGGTTCTTGGGTTGATTTTTCAGCGCCAGGGGTTGATATTCCATCGACTTCAAAAGATGGCGGTATGGTTTTAATGAGTGGTACATCTATGGCGTGTCCTGTAGCAACAGGTGAGGCAGCAGTTCTTTTATCAGCAAACAGAGACATCTTAAACGACAGATCTTCTGCAAGAAAAGAAAAGCTTGTAAAAGCGCTCAAAAAAGGTGCTGTCAGTGCAGGTAGCAATATGGGAGCTGGAATAATATATCTCCCAAAGGCGCTTGGTATCAATAATGCCGCGCAAACACCGAACGCGCCTGAATTTAGTGTCAAAGCTGGTACATACAATGAAGCATCAAAGACGATAGAATTATCATCAAAAAATGTAAATGGATGCAGAATCTACTATACGCTCAATGGCAAAGCACCTACTTATAAAAATGGGCAGCTAAGTGCAGAAACATTTTTATATGAAGGTCCTGTTACATTGGAAGGAAAGGCAAAGATTACCGTTAAGGCAATTGCTGTGAGTACATCAGGAATTTGCAGTAAGACGGCATCTGCTACCTACCAGTTTAAACCAAAGGTATCAGGCATTCAAATCACAGGGATAACCAATACGATTGCACCTGGCGGAACGGTTGCCCTAACTGCAAATATAGAGCCAGAGTATGCTGCGAACAAACAGGTAAGCTGGAGTATTAGCCCGGTTAATCAGGGGGTTTCTATCTCTTCAAAAGGAAAAGTGACAGCCAAAAGCAACGCTGCCGCTGGAACATATACCATTACAGCAACTGCCAAGGAAAATTCATCTGTAACAAGCACCTATACGGTTTCCGTATCAGACAGCATTGATCCAATCAGCAAAGTGTCTTTTGGTACTAAAAAATATACGAAACTTATTAAGGATCAGGATGTTTCAATTGCACTGGGAGCAGATTTGAATGCGGCAAAGGCAAGCGGTGGGACGGCTGGTGCAGCAGACTTTGACTGGTCTGTAAACAATACAAAGCTTGCCAATGTGGACGCAAATGGAACGGTAATGTTATATGCACTTCCTGAGACGGCCGGCACCGTCAAGGTAACAGCAGTCTCAAAGGATGGGAAAAACAAAAAAGCAACAGTGTCAATTGTAGTAAAACGTGCAGTAAAGCAGATGGTAATGAAAGATGCAATGGTAGCACCAGGCAAATCGCTGTCAGTGACGCCTGTATTTACGCCCGCAAAGCCGGCAAGCAAAAAAGTCACCTATGAAGTTACTATGGCAAATGGCAGTGAAAGTGATGGAAAAATCAGTGTCAGCAGCAGTGGAAAAGTCAGTGCAAAGAAAGATGCTGTGCCAGGAACACAATATCTTGTAAAGGCGACAACGACAGATGAATTTAAAACATCACAGTCCTGTACCATAACAATTTCAAAGGCAGTGATTTCTTCGATCAAGTTTTCTGAAAAGAAGTATACGATTTATCGTGTTGCATTGTCAAAAAATACTGGATCGTCGGATAAAACAAAACTGACACTTAACGTTGATGTCAAATTGTCGAATGGCAGCAGTGCGGAAAAAGGAACATATATATTTAGCAGCGGCAATCCTGGTGTTGCAACTGTTGACAGCGAAGGAATTGTAACGGCGACTGGGCAGGCGTCAGGGACTACGAAGATTACCTGTATGGCAACAGATGGTTCGGGAAAGAAAGCGACCTGTAGCATTACGGTAGCAAATCCGGTTTCACGCATTACGATAAGTCCTGCTGCAGGAAGTGAAGGATATGTGGCATGTGGAAAGAGTATCAAGCTGACTGCAAACTTAGAAAGCGACTATGGCAAAGTGGACACAAAAAATGTGAAATGGACTTCAGACAGAACAGACGTTACCGTGTCAAAGGGTGTGGTAAAAGCATCAAGCAGCGCTGCTGCAGGGAATGTGGTTATCACAGCAAGTACCAATGATGGAACACTAAATGCAGAATATGTAGTACAGGTTACCAAACATCCTGGTAAGTATAAATTGGATGGCAGTTATTTACAAAATGGCTTTTTACTTTTGGATGCATCAAAAGGTGATTTTTATGATATGAACCGGGCAGTTCAGATTGCGCCAGATGTAACAATTACAAGCTCTAATCCTTCTGTTATATCAGTTGCTTCAACGAAAGTTTTGTTAGGCGGAAAAGTAAGAGTAGCAGCTGCGTTGTATCCTTATAAAAAAGGTACCGCAACCATTACTGTCAAAGCAAATGATGGTTCCGGAGCTAAGGCAAGCTTTACAATCCGGGTGCGGTAATTAAATAGACTAAGCCGCTAAAGCGGCATGGGGGGAATATGGAAGTAAGAAAAATACTAGAAAAAGTGCAGAGCGGCGAATGGTCCATAGCAGATGCAGAGAATCATTTGAGGATGCAGCCTTTTGAGGAGTTAGGATTTGCAAAGCTTGATACACACAGAGAGGTTCGCTCTGGATTTTCAGAGGTGATTTATTGTGCAGGAAAGCCAGACGAATATTTAGTGTCCATTTTTCAGAAAATGTATGAAAAGAATGGGGAAGTTTTTGGTACACGGGCAAGCACCGAACAGTATGAATTGGTGCGAGAGGTTCTTCCCATGGTACAGTATGACAGTATGGCAAAGATATTGAAAATAGAAAAGAATCCGCAACAAAAAGCAGTAGAGCGCATTGGAAAGATAGCAGTCTGTACAGCGGGTACGGCAGATATTCCGGTGGCAGAAGAAGCGGCCCAGACAGCAGAATATTTTGGCTCAAAGGTAGAGCGTATTTATGATGTAGGGGTAAGTGGATTACACAGGCTTTTGGCTCATGCACAGGCAATCCAAGAGGCAAACTGTGTGATAGCAGTTGCAGGGATGGAAGGAGCGCTTGCAAGTGTGATTGGTGGTCTTGTGAGCAATCCTGTAATAGCGGTGCCTACTTCTGTTGGGTATGGGGCGAGTTTAAATGGATTGTCAGCGCTGCTTACGATGATTAATTCGTGTGCAAATGGGATAGCGGTGGTTAATATTGACAATGGTTATGGGGCAGGATATATGGCGACACAGATCAACAGGCTTGCTGAGCAGTGATAAAAAATAGTTCTTAAGCAGTGAAATGGAGAAATTAGATGAAAAAAACATTATATTTGGAATGTTATTCGGGAATTAGCGGTGATATGACAGTGGCAGCGCTGCTGGATCTGGGTGCAGATAGAAAGACGCTTGAAGATGCGATTGACAGCATTCGTCCATTGGTTGGCGGCTTTGATATTGAAATAAAGAGAGTACAAAAATCTGGTATTGATGCTTGTGATTTCCATGTCGTACTTGATAAGGTGCATGAAAATTTTGATCATGATATGGAGTATCTGCATGGACATCACGAAAGCCACCATCATGAACAGGACCATGTAAAACATGAATGCCACGAAGAACACCATCATCATGAAGAACACCACCATCAACATACGAATCACCACGAACACCACCATGAAGATCATGGACATCACGCACATACTGGTATGGCAGAGATAACAGAGATTTTAAATCAGGCAAAGCTAACAGAAGGCGCCAGAGAACTTGCATTCAAAATCTTTGAAATACTTGCTGCGGCGGAGGCTAAAGCGCATAATAAGCCTGTAAATGAGGTACATTTTCATGAGGTAGGCGCAGTAGATTCCATTGTGGATATTTTGTCAGCGGCAGTCTGCATAGACACGCTTAAAAATAAATACGATATTAGCAATGTTGTAGTGTCAGAATTATATGAAGGACATGGCAGTGTGCGCTGCCAGCATGGAATCCTTCCTGTACCAGTGCCGGCGGTTTCAAATATTATCAAATCCTATGGGCTTCCGATACATTTTATGGAGTTTCAGGGAGAGTTTGTCACACCTACAGGCGCTGCGATTGTAGCGGCAGTCAGAACGGGTGAACGTCTGCCCAAACAGTTTCGAATTATAGCAAGCGGGATTGGCGCAGGCAAGAGAACATATGAGAAAGCGAGCCTGCTGCGGGCAATGCTTGTAGAAGAAATATCCGAAAAAAGCGATACAATATACAAGCTGGAATCCAATATTGACGACTGCCCAGGAGAAGCCCTCGGCTATGTGATGGATCGGTTGTTGGAAGCAGGGGCAAGGGATGTTTATTATACGCCTATTTTTATGAAAAAGAACAGACCAGCTTATCAGCTCAATGTGATTTGTACCCAGGATGATATTGCAGGATTAGAACAGATTATATTTGACGAGACAACGACAATAGGCATTCGCAGAGTGGAGATGGAGCGTACAGTACTGGACCGCCAAAAGCATACAGCAGAAACCTGTGTCGGAGAAATCGAAGTAAAAGTCTGCGGAGACAGGATATTTCCAGAATATGACAGTCTGGCGGCTGTTTGCAGGGAAAAAAAGATTCCATATCATACAGCATATAACAAAGTGTTTGCAGAATTAAATTGTTAAGATTGAATCAACAGTAAAAAATAGGCGCCATGGATTCGTATCTTTTAAATATTGATTGGTATGTGCGCCAAGGTGTGCAGAGGAATAAAAAATGAAAAGAATAAATACGATTATCTTTGATTTAGATGGAACATTGTTGGATACATTGGAAGATTTGAAAACGGCAGTAAACTATGCGCTTTCTGCTTGTAATATGCCAGTGCGGACATTGGAGGAAATCCGGCAATTTGTGGGAAATGGCGTCAAAAAACTGATGGTGCGTGCAGTACCTGAAGGTGAACAGAATCCGGCGTTTGAGAGAGCATTTGAACTGTTTAAGGAATATTATGGAGAACATTGCAATGATGCGACAAAAGCATATGATGGGATACCAGAGCTTTTGGAGGTATTAAAAAATGCTGGCTATGTGTTAGCCATTGTATCCAACAAGATTGATTCGGCGGTTCAGGATTTAAACAGCAGGTATTTTCCACAGGTAGATGTCGCTATTGGTGACCGCGAAAATTTAAAGCGCAAACCAGAGCCAGACAGTGTTTTTCTTGCATTAAAAGAGCTTGGCAGAACCAAAGAAGAGGCTGTCTATATCGGAGACTCAGAAGTAGATTTACAGACTGCTCAGAATGCAGGACTAGCATGTATCAGTGTATTATGGGGATTTCGGGACAGGGAATTTCTTGCAGAGAACGGAGCTAAGATTTTTGCAGAGAATCCTATAGAAATTCCAGACATATTATCTGAAATGAATGAAAGGCTGTATGAATGAAACTATACGATAAAGAACGGATTGATTTTAAACATATCCTGTTTGATAATAAGGCTTTATTTTTGTTGTTATTCCCTATTATTGTAGAGCAGCTTCTGAATTCTTTTATGGGAATGGTAGATACAATGATGGTATCTACAGTTGGAAGCGAAGCAATATCCGCAGTATCCTTGGTGGATTCCTTTAATAATTTAGTAATTCAGATTTTCTCTGCAATGGCTTCAGGGGCGGCGATCATATGCTCTCAGTATATTGGAAGCGGCAATGAGAAGGAAAGTAATCGGGCAGCAAAACAGGTAGTATTTACAGTTGCTGCGATATCATTAGGGCTGACATTGATATGCCTAATTGGAAGAGAAGGACTGCTTCGTTTGATTTTTGGCGAGGTAGAAGCTCAAGTAATGGACAATTGCCTGGTATATTTTCTGATAACAGTACTTTCGTTCCCGTTTTTAGCGCTTTTTAGTGCAGGAGCAGCATTTTTTAGAGCTGGGGGAAATTCCAAGTTTCCGATGAAGGTGTCAATTATTTCTAATATGATTAATATTGTTGGAAATGCGGTATTTATCTATGGGTTTCATTGGAGCGTGGCAGGAGCAGCATTATCGACGCTGATTTCCAGGGTGTTTTGCACCATTGTGATTTTCTATTATCTAAGGAAACCCAAGCAGATAATTGTAGTCAGGGATTATCTTAAAATTAGGCCAGATATGCCGCTGATAGCGAAAATTATGGCAATTGGAGTACCTTCTGGTATCGAAAATGGTATGTTTCAGTTTGGTAAACTGGCTATTCAGTCAACTGTTTCTACAATGGGAACGCAAGCGATTGCAGCGCAGGCAATGACAAATATACTGGAAAATGTAAATGGGATTTTTGGCATTGGGGTTGGTATTGGATTGATGACAGTAGTTGGGCAGTGTATTGGTGCTGGAAGAACAGAAGAAGCAAAATATTATATTGTGAAACTGACAAAGGTTGCATGGGTAGGAATTCTATTTTCCTGTCTCTTGGTGTTTGGTATCACCAAGCCGGTTACATGGCTTGCTGGTATGGAGGCAGGAGCAGCGCAGATGTGCTTTGAGATGGTTCTGGCAATTACAATTGTGAAACCGATTGCATGGGTAGGTTCTTTTGTGATATCCTATGGCTTGAGAGCAGCAGGAGATGTTCGGTTCTCAATGATTGTATCCACCATAACAATGTGGTGCTGTAGAGTTGCTTTATGTATATTCTTGGTAAAAGTGTTTCACTTTGGGCCTATGGCTGTATGGATTGGCATGTTTGCCGATTGGTGTATTAGGGCAGTTATTTTTAGCACACGGTTTTTGAGTGGAAAATGGTTAAAAGCAAGTACAATAAAAAATTGAGCGCATCGGCGCTCAATTTTTTGTTGCCTGATATATGAGCAGCAAATAGAACGCCGCTGTTTAGGATATTGGTGCGCTGCGCTGTGCAATTCTCAATGCGGAAATAATTGGGACAATCAGTATTCCACAAAAGAAGTTGCTGATTCCATGGATACAATCAAATGGCAAACCTGCAATAATCCAGGCGATGGTTTGTTTCAGGCTGAATCCATACAAAATAGCCTGGGCAGGTGCGTATAAAGTTCCATACAAAAAGCCATGCGCAGCACAGACGGCCATGTATACAATTGGCCGTATTTTTTTGGGTAAGTTTATTGGAAGAAGCATGACAGCACCCCAAAGAACTGTCCATAAATATAAGTATGGAATCCACCATGTTGCAAACCCATAAAAAATACCTGTCAAAAGAACATAAATATATATCGGATACAAAGCTTTTTGACGATAGACAATTGTGAATGCAATGGTAAATACGCCAACGAGATGAATATTGGGCGCCAATTCCATAATTATCTTTGATGCGTACATAACAGAACCGAGCATAGCGAATACTGCAATTTCGCTTGTGGTTGGCTTTATGCGGCTGCTATGCTCAGAGTGTTTTTTCACTTTTCAACCTTGAAGGAGTAGCTTTCCCCATCCGCTATAGGGGTGGAATCAACGCCGGTCACAGCATAATCTTCGTTGATATAAAATGCCCAATATACTCCATCGTTGTCATAATCGGCTGTAATGCCGTTAACTGTTTTTACAAATAGTCCATATTCGCTGTCTTCACCTTCAATGAGTCCAACTTCCATCAAAGCTTCTCCAACAGTTTCTTTGTCTGTGTGAACTTCAAATTGTGTTGTGGTACCTTCTTTGTCTACGACTGTGAAAGGAAAGCTTGTACTGCCTTCGCCAATGACTGTTGTATCGGTCTGTGTCTTGGAGTCTGAAGGTGTAGAAGAGGCTGCATTTTCTTTGCCATTACAACCTGTTGTAAAAAGTGCGATAGCCACAATAAGCACTATACAAAGGATGAATGACGATGATTTTTTTGTGTTAGTTTTTTTCATCTTGATATCTCCTTTTTTAATCGCTGCGCGATAGCACTAAAGTGTAAAGTCGCTTCGACACACTTGTAATGAGAGAAACTTTCATTCGAAAGGGCACTCATAAAAGTTCCTCTCGTGTGCCTTTGCGACTTTACTATCCAACTAAAATTATTTTTCAAGAACACCTGATATTTCTTAGCTGGACTTTAATAATAATTTCCTCAAGAAACTGGCACTCGCAGTTTAAAAGTGCTTTAATTTACACTTTTGTAGAGGATGGGTTCTATCTGGATATTTCGACTTAGCATGTCATTGTCCGGCCTTCTCAGAAAAATTCCAATGGCTGGTCCCAAACTTGTGGCAAATTTGGTAAGAACAATGAAAAAAAGAATAGCAGTTCAAAATATGCTTTACGGCGACGGGCTCGTACAGGATTTGCACCTGATTCCCCAGACAGTCCATTTTTTATGATAATCGTTCAAAGAGTTTGCGTCAAGTAATTTTTGATTATATAGGAAAATGCGCTGGCGCTCAATCTTTTATTAACCATTGGAAATGCTGTTTTAATTTCATGTTTGAATGATAGGTGCAGTCACTTACAATTTTTTCGTGCCGATGGATACTTAACAGCAAGCCGATAAAAACCGCATGAGTCAAAGTAGCGCTGCCGCCATAGGTTAAAAATGGCAGTAAAAGTGATGTCGCAGGAAAGGTGCCAATATTGATAAAGAATATTTCACAGCAGTTGAGCGAGAAGGTCAGCAGGCATGCCACCGATATTATAAAGCCAAGCTGATTTTTCTGACGACGGACAATATAAAAGGCTCGAAGAAGAAACAAAACAATGGCAAGCGCCAATCCATATCCTGCAAGTCGTCCATAACTGCCAATCAAAAGCAGAGGATAAAAGGTGCTTTCTTTGATAAATATTTCGGAAGAAGGCAATTTTCCAATACCAATCAACTTGCTGTTTGACAGATTTTCGTGGATGACAGTATAAATATAACCTGCTCCAGTTTTGTAGGTATTGGGGTCTAAAATAGCGCGCAGCCGCATGACACGAAAAGAAGTAAGATCAGGACGTAAAAAGGTAATATACAACACAATCAGTACTGGAATAACGAGTAAAATCAGGATTAAGGCGGCCAAAGCCCATTTTTTGTTGACCTGAAACCATTTTTTGTAAATGGCAGTCATTAGGATTGCTGCGCAGATAAAATACAGGTTTAGTATGGTGCTACTAGTCGCAAATGTATTGCCAAGCACAATGGTTAGAAACAGCATCGCAATTCCTTTTAAAATTGCGGAATATCCTTTGCCGCGCAGTTGATACAATACTCCTGCATAAACAGGTGCATACAAGGATACCAGAAAAGACATTCCCGGAATACGTCCATGTATGCGAACTGCTGTCTTACAATGGAAGAAAAAGACTGCTGTCAGAGCAATATATAGAATCAGTCCATATTTTCCAAGAAAGCTGTAATCGAGAAAATAGACACCAATAATAATGCCAAAACTGATGAGCATAAAAAGAAACTGCCTTGTGGCAGGGTAGTATTCAGAAAGCTTTCCGACGGTAAGCATAATAAGGAATCCTGCAATGCTAAACACAAATGTCATTAAAAGCATTTTCCAGTCTAATTGTGGCCTGTGGATACGGTCGAGTGCAATTCCTGTTTCGACAGGATCTCCCATTTCAAGAACTGCTTTCTCAAGAGCTTCTTCATGAGACATTCCAGATTGTTCATAAGTATTTGATTGATCCAGAATATGATCGGACAATTCGCGTGCAATACCTTCGCGCGCTTTTACACATCGGATTTGTTCTGTAAGTGTTTTAATAAATTCTTCCATATAATCACCCCCTAGTAAACTGCACAGAGTACATTTGAAACGGCAGTTTGGTATTTTTGCCATTCATCTTTTTTAAGTTTCAGGTACTTTTTTCCTTCTTTTGTAATGCTGTAATATTTGCGCATTTTTCCATTAACAGCTTCTTCATAAGAAGTCAGATAATTTTTTTCTTCCAAAGAGTGCAGCAGTGGATAAAGCGTTCCCGCTTTTAGTGTAAAAATATTTTCTGATTTTTTTTCGAGATTTTCGATCATTTCGTAGCCATACATATCCTTATTCTCCAAAAGGCGAAGAATCAGCATTGTAGTGCTGCCAGAAATCAATGATTTGTCAATTGCCATTTTTAAATCCTCCTTTTTAAAATCGCTGCGCGATAGCACTAAAGTGTAAAGTCGCTTCGACACAGCTGTACTGAGAGAAACTTTCATTCGAAAGGGCACTCATAAAAGTTCCTCTCGTGTGCTTTCGCGACTTTACTATCCAACAGGTAATATTTTTCAAAATGGACTTTTTAAAATCGCTGCGCGATAGCGCTAAAGTGTAAAGCCGCTTCAGCACATTTGTACTGAGAGAAACTTTCATTCGAAAGGGCACTCATAAAAGTTCCTCGCCGCGCGGGGCTGCGCATAAAAAGACCTCATGATAAAATTATCATGAGGTCTGCTAAAGCGTGGGTATTGTATAATATATCAAATACAATAGGGCCGGGAGATAATTTTACTGTTAAAAACAATATTCAAATGATTTATTTTTTTGTTTGTAAAAGTTAATGTACATTTCATCATTACTACCTCCTTTCCTAAATAAGTGTACTTGCTAAATGTTGCCGTTCACTCCATTTCAGTAGTCGAAAAAATTTTCTTGTGTGGATAATTTTGTATGAGATTCTGACTCCAAAAATATATCATAACAAGTTTGCATTTCTTCCAAAAACTGTAATCAATGGTTGTTTATTTAACATACTCTTATTTTTGTATTCTGTCAACTTATTTTTTTAAAAATGTTGCGTAAAATATGAAAAAAGTGTATACTTTTTCCATACGGAAAAGAACATAGAAAAGGAGAGTAAAAAATGAGCAAGAAGACAACAGTTTTAATGATTCTTGACGGTTATGGCTTAAATGAAAAGACCGATCATAACGCCGTGGCACTTGCAAAGACACCTGTTATGGACAGGCTTATGAAGGAATATCCGTTTGCTAAAGGAAATGCAAGCGGGATGGCAGTAGGACTTCCTGATGGACAGATGGGAAATTCTGAGGTGGGCCATTTGAATATGGGTGCCGGAAGAATCGTATATCAGGAGCTTACTAGAATTACAAAAGAAATTCAGGACGGCACTTTTTTTGAGAATCCTGCACTTTTAGAAGCAGTACAAAACTGCAAGGAAAAGAATTCAGCGCTTCATTTATTTGGTCTTTTATCTGATGGCGGTGTTCACAGTCATAATACACATTTGTATGGCTTATTGGATCTTGCAAAAAGAAATGGGCTTTCTGATGTTTATGTGCATTGTTTCCTAGATGGACGTGATACTCCTCCAGCGTCAGGAAAAGGATTTGCAGAGGCTCTTGAGGCAAAAATGGCAGAGATTGGCGTTGGAAAAATCGCATCTGTAATGGGACGTTATTATGCAATGGATAGAGATAATAATTACGATCGTGTACAGATGGCTTATGCTGCATTGACAGAAGGCAAAGGAGAGCAGGCGGCATCTGGTCCGGCAGGTATACAGCAGTCCTATGATAATGATAAAACCGATGAGTTTGTACTTCCTACAGTAGTGACAGAGAACGGAAAGCCTGTTGCAACCATCAAAGATGGAGATTCTGTAATATTCTTTAACTTCAGACCTGACCGTGCAAGGGAAATCACCAGAGCTTTTTGTGATGATGATTTCAAGGGCTTTGACAGAAAACGGCTTGACTTAAAATATGTCTGCTTCTCAGATTATGATCCTACGATACCAAATAAGATCGTTGCATTCCACAAGATTTCTGTGACCAATACATTTGGCGAGTGGCTTGCTGCAAACAATATGACACAAGCAAGAATTGCAGAGACAGAAAAATACGCACATGTTACATTTTTCTTTAATGGTGGCGTGGAAGAACCAAATCAAGGCGAGGACAGAGTTTTGGTGCCTTCTCCAAAAGAGGTGGCAACGTATGACTTGAAGCCAGAGATGAGTGCATATACAGTATGCGATAAGCTTACAGAAGCGATAAAATCTGGCAGCTATGATGTTATTATAATTAATTTTGCAAACCCTGATATGGTAGGGCATACTGGTGTGGAAGATGCCGCAATCAAGGCGGTTGAGGCAGTTGACGAGTGCGTTGGAAAAGCAGTTGAGGCGATTGTTGAAGTAAATGGCACGATGTTTATTTGTGCTGACCACGGCAATGCAGAGCAGCTTGTGGACTATGAGACAGGCGCTCCGTTTACTGCACATACCACCAATCCAGTTCCATTTATCCTTGTAAATTATGATCCGGCATACACATTGAGAGAAGGCGGATGCCTAGCAGACATTGTTCCAACACTGATTGAGACAATGGGAATGCAGCAGCCGGATGAAATGACTGGAAAATCTCTGTTGATAAAAAAATAAATTAGAATTGAGCGCGCTGGCGCAATTTCCTATAAAGTAAAAAAGAATCCGCAATGTGGATTCTTTTTATTTTTTTGGAAATACTGAGAAAGGATATAATGTATCAATGCAACAGGAAATGGAGAGGATATCATGAAAAGTATACATGCAGTACCACACAAACTTACAATTACAGATGTACACGCCAGAGAAATTTTGGATTCAAGAGGAAATCCTACCGTAGAAGCAGTTGTTATTGTCAATGACTGTTGTGAGGGAAGAGCAAGTGTTCCTTCTGGTGCAAGCACTGGAAAATTTGAGGCAGTAGAGCTGCGGGATGGTGAGATGCGCTATATGGGACTTGGCGTGGAAAAGGCTGTAAATAATGTCAATACCAAAATACGAGACAAGCTGATGGGGGTAGATGTGTGCTGTCAGAAGTTGATAGACCATATATTGGTAGATACCGATGGCACAGACAACAAAGGTAATTTGGGTGCTAATGCAACACTGAGCGTTTCTATGGCAGCAGCTAGAGCCGCCGCCAATGCTTTTGGTATGCCATTATACAGATATTTAGGCGGAGTCAAGACGGACAGGCTGCCTGTACCTATGATGAATATTTTAAACGGAGGCAGACATGCCACCAATACGGTTGATTTTCAAGAGTTTATGATTATGCCTGTCTCAGCAGCAAACTTCAAAGAGGCATTGCGGATATGCGCAGAAATCTATCATAACCTCAAGAAAATCTGCCAGCAGAGAGGCTTGTCAACAGGCGTAGGTGATGAAGGTGGTTTTGCTCCAGATTTACCAGATGCTTTTGCGGTACTGGACCTTATCGTTGAAGCGATTAAGGCGGCAGGTTATGCACCAGGCCGTGAAGTTCAGATTGCATTGGATGTGGCAGCATCAGAATTGTATGATGAGTCTGACGGCACGTATCATTTTGTCGGAGAAACGGAATTAAAACGTAGAAAAGCATCTTTAAATGGCAATGAGGCATGTAAATGTTATGAGGCCGGAAAAGAATTTGATTTGAAGGACAAAGAATCAGTCATCAAGCGCACAACAGAAGAGATGATAGCATATTATGAACAGTTGATAGAACGGTATCCGATTATTTCTATCGAAGATGGACTTGCAGAAGATGACTGGGATGGCTGGGCAGAGCTTACAAAACGCATTGGGGACAGAGTCCAGTTAGTGGGAGATGACCTTTTTGTGACAAATACAAAGAGATTGGATGCTGGCATCAAGAAAAAGGTTGCCAATGCAATATTGGTGAAAGTAAATCAAATTGGTACGGTGAGTGAAGCGATAGAAGCTGTGGAAATGGCACAGCACAATGCATACAAAGCAGTCATTAGTCATCGAAGTGGTGAAACGGAGGATTCTTTTATCGCAGATCTTGCTGTGGCAATGAATGCCGGACAGATAAAGACAGGAGCACCATGCAGAAGCGACAGAGTAGCTAAGTATAACCAGCTTTTGCGAATTGAAGAGGAAATTGATATTGTTTCTAAATATTTGAATCCTTTTGATAAAATCTAAAAAAGCTGCACGTTTTGTTTCGATATTGATAACAGAATTGTATAAAGTGTGCACAAAATCAAATAAATTATCAGACAAAATATAGATAATAAATTAAATAGTCGAAAAAAGGACGATTTTTCGTCCTTTTTTACAATTTTTACCGTCTCAAATTAGCAAATGTGCAAAATTTACATAATTTTTACGAATAATATAAAAAAAATCAAAAATTCACCGATATATATATTGCGCAGTGAAATATTAGTTAAAACAGCTATAAAGGATGTGAACCAATACCCTTATATGCCAACACACATGTTTTATGGCTGATTTGATGAATTATTTTCAAGATAGGGTGTCTAATGATTTAGAGAAAAATCTAGGTTATTAGATACCCTATTTTGAAGTAACAAAAATTACTCTTGACGCTTTTGGTGCTTTATGTTAATATGATGTTGCCCTGGTTATATTTAAGGGGTAGTAAAGGTTTCGACAGGGAATCTGAAGATGGAGAAGCAGGTCGCAGGTATGCGTCAATTCCACAATTAAAATTAAACGCTGAAGACAATTTAGCATTCGCAGCCTAATGGCTGCTGTCTGACCTAGTGCACCTACACACTAGGACTCAGGCATCGACTATGTAGGAAACGACACATGCAAAGCTTTGCGTATGTGGGCGTATTATGAAGCTACTGACTGTTCAGGGGAGCTGATTCGCCGGAACAGAAGGGAAATGGGCTTGCCCAAAATAATCAACTAAGCCTGTAGAAGTACATGGGATGGTTTTTTGGACACGGGTTCGACTCCCGTCTACTCCATGTGATAACCCTAGATTTTCTAGGGTTTTTCTTTTTTGTGTTGCATTTCGTGTTGCATATCCTCGAAATGTGAGAGTGTCATGTCTGTATATTTTTCTTCATAATCCTTAATTGTGTCCCTGTAAATTGCCTTTAATGTTTTGTCAGAACTCCAACCACCGTGCTGCATGATGTACTGGTCGGGTACACCAATTAAGACTGAATAACGCCGTAGTCCATAATTTTCTGCATATCGGTTACATATTCCACGTCTACCGAAAGTCCCATACGGTCTTTAAAATGTAGTTCTTCTTGTTCAATATCAATAGATTTTCCGCTTCGTATAAATTCTTCCACATAATTTTCAAAGTGTAGTTTCTCAATCATAGTACCGCCTGCAACTGCAAGAAAATAACTCTGAATATACAATATTAGCAAAATTAAAACGCCTAAAAGCACCATGATTTTAGAAATCTTTTCATAAATCCAACATCGCTGATCTTACCAATGCCGCTCATAAGAGCAAACTGGCTTACATCAATGAGCGATTTATTACCAGAAAGATAAAACAGAATCAGCCGCAAAAGATCAAGAGGATTTGTAATTGTTCGTTTTCTTGTTATGGCTTTTTTCTCGTAGCAGGCATCTTCATATCCTGCCGGAAGTAATTTCACTAAGTCATTTGTATTCATAAATCTCACCCCGTTTCAGTATAACATAAAATTTATGAATTTGCAAAAGTTAGTGCTTATGGTGCTGCGCCCGGAACATTTTGGAAAAAAGGAGGCAGTTTCTGCATGGGGATGGGCAGACGTTACCGAAAGTTACCGCTTCCACGGTTTTGAGGGAAAAGAGATCCGTCTGGATATCTATAGTGATGCAGATGAGGTTGAAATCAGGATAAATGGAATTGTGATTGACCGTGCAGAGGTTCCGGAGACTTATATCGTACAGAAAAACGTGATCTATGAACCAGGGGTAATCGAGGTTGCGAATTATAGAGATGGTAAAAGGATGGAGAGCAGTTCTCTGAAAACAGTTGGCAAAGCATCCGCTTTGCGGCTGACAGCAGCCCGGACAGATGCAAATGATGTGCAGATCGTGGTGGTGGAAGCGGTGGATTCGCACGGAGAACGTGTGCCGTATGACTGCAGCAAGGTATCAGTATGTACACTGGAGAATGCCAGGGTGGCAGGATTCGGGACTGGGAATCCTGTTTCGGAAGAAAATTTTACAACGGATACCTGTACACTATATGAAGGGCGCGCGCTGCTGGTGCTGGAGAAAGAAGATGATGAAAAAGAATGCAGGGTTGTCGTTACAGGCAATGATGCGCTGCGGATATTGACAGGGGAATTAAAGATAGTGGTATAATGTCGATAGACAGTATATTCGCTCCAAATGGACATGTTGTCACCGTGATTGCGCAGCGATCACGGTGACAACATATTACCAGAAAACAGGCAGTTCACGGCAGGGGGCTGACGCTTTTTCTATATTCTCTGGGACTCATGCCAAAGCGTTTCTTGAATAATTTTGTAAAATAAGAGACATTTCCCTGTCCACAGCGTTCTGCAATTTCCTCTACCGGCAAAGCGCTGCTTACGAGAGGCCTGGCGGCATGGTCAAGCTGTCTGGCGTGGACATAGCTGGTCAGATTCTGGCCGGTTTCTTTTTGAAAAAGCACGCTCAGATATTGTTTAGAGACATAGTTTTTGCGGGCGAGTTCCGCCAGTGATGGATTTTCACTGAAATGGAGGTCGATATAGAGGATACAGTCTTCCACCAGACGATGGTATTTCCGCGAAGCATGTTCGACTGCAAAACGGCAGTATTCCTCTATGATCTTCTCAGACATGCCGCGCAGGACCGGCAGCGAGTCTGTCGCCATGATCTGTCTGGAAATTCTGGATGAGATCGCGTCGATATGGACAGGATGCACGCCGCCTTTTTCGATCGCTTTTCGGCAGAGGACGTTGAGGACGACCAGCTTTCCATGATAAGTGACGATTTCATCGGTGGAGCGTGGGATGAAAGTCAGGAGCTCCTGCATCCGGGATACCGACAGAGCCGTTTCGGCGTCACCCCGTGAAACGGCTTCCATCATCTGGTTTTCCAGATGATAAAAATTTTCTATTGTATCTGCGATCTTATTTTTTTCCGATCGTTTGTGGACAGGAATATTTTGTAAAAGCGCACCGGGAAACCGTTTTAGTGCGACCTGATTTCCAAAGACATCTCTTGAAAGGGCAAGCAGCGCCCGCTTGTATAACGCGGGGTTTTCTAACTGCGGAACCTGTTCATAAAAAGAATTGAAATCTGTGAAGGAGTCTCTGCTTTTTTCATGATTAACGATTCCTTTCATTGTTCAGACACAGATTGTATTGAAGTCATAATTGAAGATTTCAGTTCCTTAGATGATAACATATGCCAGGCAAAAAGAAAAGGGAGTCAGGTACAGTTAACACGGAGGATTTACACTGATTGTTACTTTTCATAGGTGGAATCTGCCGGGGCGATGTTGTTCTCATGTATCATTTCCTGTATAAGCTCTAACATCTGCCTGTTCCATGTAAGGCCTTTCTCATTTTCTATGCTGTCCCTGAGGTACCGCTCTATGTGCACCAGGCACTCCTGATGGTCCGAACCATAGCTGTAAAAGCATGCATGTGTTCTTTGTATGCTTCTGTGCAAGGCATAGGTGATTTCCCCCTTTCTTCCACATGGGGCGGTGCTTGGTTTACTGTTGCATTTTATAATTCAAGGGGTGACGTTTTAGATTGCTTCCCCATGATTATCTTCCGGCATACCTTTAGCATTTTATTTTCAAGAAAATAGCCGACAAGTTGTGATTTCTCACAAGTCTTGTCGGCTCTGCGTCTATGCGTCTGGCTCTTTTTTATACAAATTTTTAATAACTGTTACCTGTAAATCTTTTGCGTTAATCAAGCTTTCCTGTTTACATTTCGGACAGTAAAGAGGGAAATTTTTTAATTCTGTATCTGCCCGTATCTGTAATCTTGTTTTGCTCCCGCAAACAGGACAATGTACCCATTCTATTCTTTTCATTATAGACCTCATTCCTTGCAATTACGAAAACGCAAAAAGGATAAAATACCAATAGGACAAAAATAAACGCACCAAAACTCTAATACAGCTATACCTATCCACGTCAGACTATCCGTTTTGAATACTCCGAGCATAGGAATAATCAAACAAGAGATAAAAAACACGCCATGTACCATGAGCAGATATTTCAGCCATTTATCTATCTTTCTCTGTGGTTTTATCGTCAATCCGGCAAATAGTGTAGCTAATGACATAACCCCGTAACCCAACAGGTCATAGTTAAATAGCAATCCATATTGCTGAAAATCAAGAAGTGCAACAGCTTGCTGTGTTAAATCATCTAATCGTACAGTTGTTAGCTGAGCAAAATAAACTAACAAAATAATAGCTGCGTATATGACGGAAAAGGCTACTGAAACACAACCCGCTAATTTTACTTCCTTTTCAGCAAAGTGGGCATATCCACATACCATAGCTACAAAACTGAATGCAATGAACATAGAGAAAAAGTAGCTGCCATAATCAAAGTCAAATAGCATAGACATAGCAAAACAGATTACCGCAATGAAATTAACACAAGAGCTATACACGCCTATTTTCTTATTCATCAATCTGCACCGTTCCTTTATAAAGAATACCAACCAATTTATTGATATATGTTGCCCTATCCTCGGTTTTCGTAAAATCATACCCCAATAATTGTTTGATTGTCTCACTTCCTAAAAATGCCGCCTGCATTGCAACAGTAAGAATAAATACAAACATGGATTTATCCTCATTTGAAATATCATTTCTCAAAGACAGCGAAAAGCCCCGTTGTGTAAGTACAGAATTACAGTTTTCCGTATAATTTTGTAAATCACCCAAAATAGAAATACGTGAAATGGCAGAATGTTCAAACAGAAAATTGAAAACATTAGTAGCACAATCCATTAAGCGTTCTTTATCTGTTTCATATTGGTTCGTCATTTGAAATTCTGTAACTACTTTTCCGATAATGCGCTGCACACATTCCGTTATCAATTTTTCTTTACTACCAAAGTGATAGTTGATTAAACCTAATCCAACATCTGCTTTTGTGGCAATCATACGGGCGGTTATGTCCTTAATGTTGCCGTTATGTTTTTCAATCAATTCCGTTGTAACTTCAATAATGCGATTTTTTACATTGGCATTTTTATCCATAGCAATATTCCTTTCTTGAACAACGTTCAAATATATTGTATTGAACATTGTTCTAAAAGTCAATAGATTTTATGAATTTACGCCATTTTTTACCATTCCGAGAAAACGGAATAGCGATAAATTGTTCTATTTTGTCCAATAATAAAATTTTATGAAAGAAAGGAAAGAGGGATTCCGTAGCAGTCGGCATTGTGGGAAAATCTAAACTTTTGGATTTTACCACAAATCCAAACTTAGAAGAAATCCAAACGTTCCTCTGTAAATCCTTTATTTAAGGCATTTTTTGATATAAAAGTTTGGATTTTGTTTTGTACTTCTCTTGTCAGAAATGAGAATAAA
>OFFL01001179.1_pt1 | contig 21153 bp, 15 predicted proteins | sample 1521391 | NCBI WGS metagenome assembly OFFL01 (sample SAMEA3504082, study PRJEB24116) | mouse gut metagenome | biome: mouse gut; feature: mouse-associated habitat; material: faeces | place: Denmark | collected 2011
GCGAGCAGGAAGCGGGGGCGCGACTTCTCGGTTTCGTCCAGCAGGGGGGTGCGGGCTGTTTCTTCCAGAAAGGGGATGAAGTGCTCTTCGCTCTGCATGGGCGAATCGATGGTATAGAGGTACTTCTCGGCCAGTTCGGCCAGTAGCAGGTAGGCGGGTTTGTCGGCTTCGGCGCGCTGCATCAGCAGGTGCACGGCTCGGGTGCGGGCTTCGGCGGGCGCATGGGGGAAGAGGGAGAGGTAGTTGACGAGGTTCTGCTCCATGAAGCCGGGATTGCGGCTGCGCAGGGTGTCGGCGAAGGACATGCTGTCCCAGAAGTGTGCCAGAAGGTAGGAGGCGCGTTCGTGAGGAGTGCGCAGGGTTGCGGGGATGGCAGGCAGGGGCAGGTCCGGGGAGAGGGTATCAGGGGCGATACTTGTTGCAGAAGCTGCCCGCAGCTGCGATAGGGAGGGCTGCTGTGCGCTCCTGATGCCGCTGGTGGCGGCAAGCAGGAGGCATAGCAGAAAAATTGAAAGTCTGTCATTCATTTCTCTCTCTGGTGGTTTAGGAGCCTGTTTAAATTTTGTCCGATATTCTCAAAAGAAACTGAGTAAAAACTTCTTTAAGCAAAATTTAAACAAGCCCTTGAATGTCCGCTGATTATTCTTCTACACAACGGATGAAGCAAGCATCCTTACCGTTTTGTGCTGAACTCACCCCATATGGGTAAAAGTCAAAGGTAAAGTAGTTGAAATCCCACGCTATTACATTTTTATGATCGTCTGCCTTATCATTATTTCTCGAAAATTTGTTAAGCCAATAAATTGCTCCCGGCCTCATATATAAATCATAAAAGAGAGGTGTTTCATCTGCGTCACTAGGCTGATAGTATGTATTTCGATAACTGGCATATCTTAGTACTCCCGCTCCTTTGTTATCCCCAGGCACTTTACTATTTCTATCATCGTTTTTTCTATGACCATATCCGGAAGCTCCAATGGGAAAAAACAGGTTCTTTCCATTTTTTTTATTGTAGATAAAGCACCCCCGCATTCCGCGTTTGGTATTTTCATAATCGTACCCATAGACCTCTGTTATTCCACCCAAAGTTCCTAGAGATTCATTTCCATATAGCACTCCATATCCTTCCGCTATATCTTCTCCTTGGTATAGAGCTAAAAAATCGTCATAAGAAGCTATGCGGGCATTGCGAATGCCCAAGTCTTTAAACTCGGGTTCCGGTATAGAAGGATCCCAAGGATTAAAGTCAGGATTTTTTATATCGCTCCATGCAATCAAAGTTTTATCGGTGGCAATCAGTAATTTATTTGCATCATTCTGAAAACTACCCGGTTTTATATTAATCCAAGGACTTTCTGGATTTTTATTGCACATTGCATCAATCGGTTGGTCTAAGTTCTGAAATTTGAACAACGAACCTTCTTCCAAAGGAGATTCGGTTTCCGTTGACTTTGTTCGTAGATTATGGGCATGCCACTTGGTTCCCGTTCCATCGAATAAGTCATCCGGAGCATCTCCTTGTCTGACGAAAATCTGATGATAACAAGTATAATTGTGATATTCTACCCGGATAATGGCATAACGGTTTTCCTGCGAGCCGCAGGTTCCATTAAAATTGATACGAAAATCTATCGCAGAACCAGTCTCTCCTTTGATGGTATCGGTGGAAGCTCTTGTTTCGTCACTTAATGTAATAAAATTGCCTGTTCCACAATATACATACGCTTTCCAAGGACCTTCTGAAGTAAATGTTTCAAACTGTGTTGCATTTTCTTTAGGAAGATGTTTCAGTTGTACGTGAAAGTCGTTGTCGTTGTTATGGCTACGCCAGACTCCCTTAGGATTGACTATACGCCGCACTTGATAGATGACAGGATTTTGATTATCCTTATTGTCTGCATTTGATAGGGGATCATTATTGAAACCCGTACCATCTGTTGATATCTTACTACCATTCGTAAATGTTACCACTATTTTTACCTCTGATCTGCGTTGATAGGCTACGTATGGATTATTTCCGGTATAACCGGTTCTTTTAATTAATTGTTTGGCACGGGTGTACATGGGTAATTGGACATGAAACACACTGTCGCCCTCATTCCTTATAATACATTTCCCATCACTATTATTTAGGTCGTCAAGTGTCTCATACTCTTTGCTTTCGCCTGGCATAGGCAACGCCGCGCCAGCAGGTATGTACTCACGTTCTCCTCTTTTATGAGTATTGTAATACTCTTTGTTAGAGGTTGCCGTTACATTCAAATCTTTTGTTTGTCGAAGTGATAAAAAACCATTCCACTGATTTTTGTATGGTAAATCCATTTTCCTCCAATAGTCAAAATCCGTTGCAGGATTGTTGGGAGCCCATCTGTTATCCATGATTCGTGCTTCTATCTGTTTTATTTTTTGTCCCCCCGTTCTGATTTTAAGCGGAAGCATCATTGAGTGATTATACAGATAGGATATATAGTAAGGGTTGGGAACTTCGATACTGGGTTCAGGTTCTTCGTATTCGATGTGCCAGTCCACGTCGTTGGCATATTTGTTGAACTTCAGTGTCAGTTTGTAGTGGTGGTTACGCTCTGCGTTATAGTCGTCGGTGATATTCTTGCCCAGCATGAAGCGGTAAATGATGTCACCGTTGCCCACCCGGCCGTCAACATTGGAAACATAGTAGGCTTTTACTTCGATGTAAGTACCATAGGGCTTTTGGTCTTTATAGTATTTATCTCCGGGCTTGTTGTTCAGTCCCGGTGCATCCAGTTCTTTATCACCGTCTGCGTCCTGTTGTTTGTCTTTTCCTTTTCCCTGCATGTTTTCATAGAAGAAGAGTGCCTCGTTGGTTTCTCCATGAGCCAGTTTGGCATACTTCGCTTTCTCGCTGTCATATTCCGCTTTCGCTACAGAGACTCCTTTTTTGTCGTTGTCGATGTAGTAATAATACGGTTTACCTTTCGTGATACGTGCCGGCCAATGTTCATCGTAGCTTGTTCCTTCGGCATACGTAATGCTTTCGCCATCTGCTATAAGGCCTCCATAATCTTCAATGTCATCATCAGGATTCTGGTTGATGGTGCTTTTCTTGCCTAGATAGCATTCCGTCGGTATGTCCTTGATGGTAACTGACTTGAGGTAGATGAATACATTCTCATGGAGGTCGGAACCGTCGTAGGCAATGGTTACTTTGGAAGCGGCACGGCGTATCCAGGCGTGCAATTTGACGGATGCCCGGTTTATAACTGCCACTTCATTGTTCTGCACGCTTCCTGTAACGGTGAAATAGCCGAACATCTGGTTGTTGTTGGCTACTTCATCCTTATCCCATTGGAGGGAAATGCTTTTCAGGCCGTCGGCAGTTTCTATGGCTTTGGAATATGTTTCATTCGTAAGCAAGTCTTCCATGTTGGCCACCGCATAAATCCGATAGCGTCCGTAGGGGATTTTCAGTTTGAAGTCGGCATGGGGCGTCTGTGCTTCGGCGGGATGAAGACCCGAGTCAGGATTATCTTCCGGTCTTTTATCTTCTGACAATTTATAGTGCCCTTCGCCTTCTCCTTTGGTAAGCGGATATGACTTCAGCAACTCTCCCTTTTCATTATACAGCAACACGCACAAGCTATTGATACTCTTTATCACATTCCCTGCCGTACGCGTATTTCCATTCAATGCAGGAGTAAGGGGCTTGAACTTCACGGTTGCGCTGACGAGGCTTTCGCCTTCGCCTATCTCGCCGCCGTTGTAGAGCGGGTCGTCCTGGCAGGCGGCACTGCCGAGGAGCAATATGCACAAAAGTATGTAGGTCAAAAAGTTACGTTTCATATCCGTTGCTGTTTTTTTGTATGTATGTTTAAGAATGAAGCCTTCCGGTGTGTTTTTTTCGGGGGGAGGCTCCTTCGGTGTTTAGCGTTTCTTCGAGTCGTCTTTCTAGTCCAGTCCGAATACGGGGTCGAGCACTACTTCCCAATAAGGTTCTACGTCCACTTCCAACTCCAGTTCCGCCTCGGAAAGGTTCTTGAAATTCACCTTTACCTTGACGTGCGTGTTGCGGAAGAGCGAGGCCAGATTCGGCAATGTGGCGGTGTAGCTTCTTGCCACTTTAGGGCTGTCCGGAGCAGTCACCTCTTCATCAAAGCCCTCTTCCGTATGGATGGTCACTTCGTACTCCTGCAATTTCAGGTCTGCGTCCTTCTCTTTTGCCAATGTACCGTCGCTTTCGGGCAGGTAGACGGGTGTGGTGAATTTTGCTTCTTCTCCTGCTTTGAGGGCAGATACCTCTATGGCCTTGCTGAATGAATAGTCGAAATTTCCGTCCTCTTCTCCTTCTTCGGGCTGCGGCACTTCGTAGTCGGTCAGCCATTGGTATTGGGTCGCTTCGCTTTCTGCCTTTTCCGATTCCGCCACCATCCATGTTATCCAGTCGTGGGCGGTACCTTCTCCGGGCAATATCGCTTTGGAAGGATTATCCTTATTCCCGGTATCTGCCACCCAGTAGTTTCCGTCTGCATCTTTGTTGACATGCGGCATCAGATACATCCGGTCTTTGACGGCTTTCTTCAGGCTGAATCCGGTCACGTTGATGGTCCGTTTCGCGGTTTTGCCGAATGCGAAGGAGAACTTGGTGGCGGCGCGCACCACGTACAATACTTCGGGCATGCCTTGGTAAAAGCCGTTTGCGAAGTCCTTTTCGTTCGCCTCGTCTTTGGGGGGAATCGTTATCTCGTAGACCGACGTCATCGGTATGCCGTTTCCCGCTTCGAGGGCTGTGGCATATTGGTAGCCGCCGTCTTTGTCTCCCAGTCCGAAGACATAGCCGTCTACAGGTGCTTTCCCATTTGCGTCGGGCAAGAATGCACGGGTGCTGAAGTTTAGCAAATTGCCGTTCGTGTCCTCCAGTCCGTTGCAGTTGGCCAGCAGGTAGATACGTTTCTGGCAGCCGGCTTTCACCCGGAAAGTGTACTCGTCCGAGAGTTGTATGTTTGTCTCGGTGATGAGCCGGTTTTCTTCCACCTCCCATGCGCTTGCGCCGTCCGTATCGTCGCTCGCCTTCGAAGCGATGACGATTCGCAATTGATTGATATTTTCGTCATCGGGGGTGCCGTCGGCACGTGTAGAGGCTCCCACTACGGCTGTGTGGAAGGCCAGATACACGGTATTGTCTTCCTCGGCGGGTGGCTGCTGCACGATGGATTCGTCGTTGCACGAAGTAGCTCCCAGTAGGGCGCAGAGGAGGCAGATTCCGATGATATGTCGATGCTTCAATTCCATTTGAAAAGCTGTTCTTGGTTTGTTGAAAGTCGTTTGCCGGGTAGTCCGGTTTTTATGTGGCACGCATGCCGTAGTTGTTACAGTTCCACGTCATTGATGCGTACCACCCAATCGTTTACCACAATACATGTATTCAACCAGCTGTCGTTGCCGTCGTTGTTCTTTAGGAAGAAGAAGAGTGTCCAGCGGCTTTCGCGGTCCAGATACTCTTGGTCGTCCATGTCGTAGCGGTCGCTCTGCATCAGCAGCAGGTATTTGTTGAGGGGGATGTCTATCACGGTCGCTTTGTCGGCATGCCGTTTCACTACCAGCCTGGGAGAATTCCTGGCCATCAGGCGCGGCACGCTCAGTTCGGCATATGCCACTTCGATGGGTTCGGGCGCTACTTCGGGCACTATGACGGATGACCCTGTCCGTGCCTGTCCTTTCACCCACGGGGTGTAGGTGACGTCGGCCACCGGCAGCAGGTCGTTGTCGTAGTTGAAGAGGGTGTTGTCGTCCGTAATCTCGAAGTCGAAATCCTCGGCTTTGACAATGCCTCCCGCCACTTGCTGCAGCACGATGCGTATGCCGTTGGTGTTCTTCATCATCTTTACCGTGCCTTCGTTGTAAGACTCGGCCGTTTCCATGGTGAGTTCTCCCCAGAACATATCGTGCAGCAATTTCCGTTCGGGCAGGCTGAGGCAGTCGGCGTTCAGTCGGGTCCTGAGCTCGGTGCGCTTGGTACTTGTGTTTACGGTGAAAGAACTCTTTTCGCATGCGATTCCTCCATATGCCACAAAATGGTATTTGCCGTCGGGCAGGTCAAGCTTCATCCGGTAGTTCTCGTCTTGCAGTTCTGTTCCGGTTACAATCTTGGTATCTACGTAGTCGTCGTTCTCGTCGTAGATATAGAGGGTGAGGCAGTCCACTTGGTTGGGGAACGCATTGGCGTACTCCATATTGTAGTCGTAGACGAAGCGCAGCGATACGCCGTGGAGACACGGGTCGAGGTCTTCAAAGATGCGCTCGCACGAGGATAAGGCAACGGCTGCCAGCAGGGCGACGAGCACCCTGCCTGCGAACCTTGAAAATCTATTTCGCTTATTGCTTTGCATACTTGTTGTTTTTTAGAATTCAATGTCGTTTATGCGAACCACCCAAGGAAGCACCTCGACAGAGAGCTTCAGGTAGATGTCGCCCTTCTCGTCCGGAGTTCCGGGGTCGACGGGGTCGGGGTCGTTTTCGCTAAGGCGCGGATGACCAAGGCGGTTGATGTCGACAACAGACAGTTTGTACACGTTGTTGCGAACCACGGCAAACTCCATCGGGCCCATTACACCGTTGTTGCCGTTGTCGTTGTGACGGTTCCAGTAGAAGTAGTAGCAGTAGTAGCCTGCACCGTCATTCTTGTCCTCGCTCGACTGGTAGAGGGTGAACTGATGGTCTTTGTTGGTGGCTACTTCCTTGAAAGCCGATAAAGCGGCTGCATCGTTGTGGCCCTTTACATTATGCCATATGTTCCACAGGTAGTCGGGGCTCTTGGTATCATCGCTATAGACGGTTTCCGACGGAGTATTTTTCGGTGTTCCGAATACCGCTTTCTTGAATTCCTCGTTTGCCGTTGCGTCAAGTGCGGCTTTGCGTACTTCTGTCCAGCTTACATAAAGTTGGTTGGAGTAAGCGTAAAGGATGGCATCGGCATTAGAATCGCCTGTTGCCTTGTTGATAGCATCTTGCAATGCTTGGGGAGCATCTGTTGTTACTTGAATTTTTCCTTTAAACACGATGCCGGTACTGATGCCGTTCTCCTGCTTGTTCATGCCGGGGATGGTGTTCTCGGTGGCATAACGCCAGATGCGGTAACCGTCTCGGCTGTGGTTGTTGTTCCATTTGTCATCGTTGTCTTCGTCTTTTTTGATAACGTCGCTAATCAGACTGGTGTACCACTGGTCGCGGGCTGTCTCGTCAATACTCCAAGTGTTGTTATCCTGGTGTCCGAGGCAGAAATTGAAGTAGTCGGCAAAAGGATAGCTTGCATTGATGTCTCCGTTCTTTTGTTCGGCATCGGTATCTACTACGAAGTTCCAGCTTTGTCCGCTGTCGTATTCGGTTCCGCAGATTTCCACGTTATCGGCCAGACCGTTATCGGATACACGGCGCAGGTAGTAGAAATGCTTGCTCATGTTAATCAACGCCATCTTGTTCAGTTTGACTTTCAGCGTAGGCTTGTCGTCTTTTTCTGCTATGACGTATGTCTGGTCCTTGCTGGGACTGCCGTCTTTGAAATCGAAGCGTGCCACGACACGTTCCACACGGATATTTCCGATATTCCCGATTTCGGTGCCGTTGCTCAAGGTGTTTTTGCCCGAGAAATCAAAGGCATTGTTTTCAGTTGTAAAGTTGTCCCAATCGGTAAAATTCTTCGGAATATACTTTTTTATGTCTTTGCTGCTTGCCGTGGCCATCAGGAAGCCTGCCTTGTGGTCGTTTCCTCCCCAGACAGCTGCTCCTGTAGCAGTTCCGTTAGGTTCTTCTTCAAGAGTGGCAATCTCGTCAATCCATTTGTTGTCGGTACCGGACTTTTCGAAGATTTGTTTCAACTCCATTGTCGGATTGCAGAATACATAAAGATTGACTTGGTCTTTTCCTGCTCCAAGTGTCCCGTTGCCATAGTAAGCGGCCAATGCGGATTTATTGATTTTCTGGGTTGTGTTGACGATTCCTTCACGCACTACCGGCAATGAGTTGTGTTCGCCGGCAGCGATGAAGTTGTTGCTTGCATCCGCCAATACAATCAAGACGCCATTCACCTTGTTCTCGTAATCCTTTCCTACTTCCGTACCGTCTGTACTGGTTCCATAGTCATCATCCTTGTCTGAGTCGGTTTCACTTCTTGTGTTTTTTCCTCCTACGGGCAATTGTATGTTCACATTCATGTATACGGCATCTTCGGGATGTCCCGGGTATACGCCCGGTTCATTGCTGCCGTTCAGTTCGTTGTCGCTGCATCCTGCAATGGTACACATTGCCAGCATACCAATGAAAAAAATACTCCAGTTTTTTCTTTTCATAGCGTATAATTTATTAAGAGTTTATTTATTTCGGTGTTATATTCTTGTTGTTTCCTCTCCTTTATTCCGCGTCTTCGGCCATCTCTTGTCTTATGCGTTCTATCTGTTGCAACGCGTCTTCCGCTTGCGCCACTCCTTTCTGTAACGCTTGCTTCAGTAGTGGTTGGGCTGCGTCATAGTCCTTCAGCAGGGCGGCGTGTATGCCGCGTGCGTAGATGGCTTCGGGAGCATCGCCCGCCTTGCCCAGATAAGTTTCGGCTCCTTTCAGGTCACCGAGGCGTAGGGCAGTATTGGCAGCGTTGAGGTTTGCCACGGGGTCGTCGGGGAACATACGTACGGCAGTTGCGAAGGTAGCGTTATACTCGTCGCTGCCCGGTTCCATCTCCTGCGCGACGAGGTACATTTCGTTCAGGCTCAGCTTCTGGGGCTGGCTCTTGAGCAGGCTCCTAATCTCCGCAAGGTCTGTATAGGCACGTACCTCGTACTGTACGGCATAGTCGGAATGGCGCAGTCCGGGATAGACTTCGCTCAGTAGGTAAGCATAGTCGGCGGGATAGGTTGCCTTGATTTTCCGGTCTTTCGCATCAGGGTCCAGGTCGCTGTGTATTAAGGCCAGAATGCCTTCTCTGTTCTTTAGTTGCGAGGAGGTTACGAAGCGCTCCAGTCCTTCCCAGTCTTCGGGCTCGAAGCCGGTGGTGAAGAGTGATTGGGGGAAAACATACTGCTTGCGTACATATTCTTTCAAGGTTTCAGTACGTCCCTTGGCCAGGCGTATGTTGTTGCTGTACGATCCTTCGGGCGAGGCATATCCCTTGATGCTGATGCTGATAATCTTGCTGTCTGCATCATTCTTCACGGCATCGATGGTAGAAAGAATCTTCTTCAGCTCCTCAGGGTTGCGTCGGTAGTCGGGATGTATTTCGGTACGGTTCACAGGGAAGTCGATGTAGGCTGAACCTTCAATCCGGTTGATTTTCTGCTCGGCCTTAGGGCGTATATAGGCGTACGCGGGTACGAAAGGTGTAGGTACGCGTTTTTCCAGCCGTAGTTTGCTCAGAGGGGTAGTGGTGCTGGTCAAGGGGGCGTCGCAACATCCGCAAGTGGTTTCGGTGGCGCTGAGCCGGGCTCTTCCCATCCATTTTTCATAGGGCACCGTCACGCGGTATTCTATCAGATTGCGTTCGCCGTTGCGATAGAGCCGTTCGGTGTCGGAGGCGTTTCGCAGGTGGTGGTAATAACGGTTACGCCCCGCAATGCGTATGGCAGGCAGGCTGAGGCTGTCGTCTTTAAGGGTGAGCGAAGGGGTGAACAGTACTTCACGGTTGCTTCCTTGCTTAAGTGCGGAGATGTCGAGGTCCATCGCCACGAATAGTTTGTCTTCTTGCTTTGAGACGGCTAGGTTTTGTACTGCTATCTGTCCGTCCGTCAGTGTTTGGCCGTCGGCTCCCAGTGCGCAACATAGGCATAACAAGCCAAAAATCATTTTCTTAGCTAATTTGTTCATAGTGTCCATAACCACCGGATGAATTTAGAATGTGTATACAAGGTTTACCGCGGCCTTGGTAGGACCGACGTAGTGGTGCGGTTTGTCTTTCTCGAGCTTTGTTCCGCAGTTGGCGCAAGGGTAGGCGTCGAATCGTGTGTAGACATATCCGAAGCCTATTTCGGCTTCCAGGTTCCAATGCTTGTCCAGAATCCAGGAATACCCGTATGCCGCACCCACGCCCAGGAACCATCCCTGGTAACGCCGGTCAGAGAGTTTGGAGAAGTCGCTTCCCAGAAAAGAGAAGTCGTTTTTCAGCCCGCCAACGTTGTATTGGCCTCCGAGCAGGTGTGCTCCAACGAAGTGTCCTGCCCATCGGTCGCAAAACCAATAGCGTGCTTCAGGTTGCAGAAGCCAATGTTTCCACTTCCGGTCGTGCGAGAGTGTCCATCCGTTGTAGTTGGCAGATACGTCGAGCGTCCATCTGTCTGCCAATCCCGTTTCCACGCCTGCGTTCAGTGTAGCGAAGGCGTCGTATAGCAGATTACTTTTCAGAGCCACTTCCTGACATTTGGCTCCCATGCTGAAAAGACCTAAAAACAAAACCACATAAAGTTTTAAAGTCATCTTTCCCATTATTTAAGATTTGTTAGTGTCATTAATATCTTAATCTCTTCTACTTATAGAGAAAAATTATCAAATTACCAATAAATTCCTAAAAGGAATCAAACAAAATTCCGTATGCCCAGCCTATATGTCGCTGGTGGTTGCAATGAAGAGTATTCAGCAAAAACATAGATACTGCCAGAATTACTATTCATTGTTTTTTGTTGTACAATTACAATGTGTAATAGTGCTTTTTAGTTTCTATATTCTTTACAGTCTGCACTTACGGACTGTAGTTTCAGGATTCATCTCTTCCCAAGAGATGTATAGTATAATAATCAATGACAACATGCTGCAAGGGCATAAGTACAAAGCCGCATTCCAATATACGTTTCGATATACAATTTCACAAATTCATGAATGCCAGAAAAAAAAACAAAGAAACATTTGGATATTATCACTGTTTATCATACTTTTGCAACCCAAATCCGTCTCTTGGGAAGAGATGAAGTTTTGATTTTAACATCAGCTTGGTTCCATCTCTTGGGAAGAGATGTATTTGCCTCTGTATGTTTAAAGTAGGTCTAAAATGAGCTTATTGGCTTTGTCTATAATTTCTGTATTAAGTGAAGCCAGATATATCAGCGTTGTATTTTCAGAGTCGTGTCCCATTCCTTCGCTAATGACAGAAAGCGGAATGTTTTTGCTTTTGGCCACAGTGGCCCAAGAATGGCGGGCAACGTACATGGTGAGCGGTATGGAAAGTTGCAATATGCTGCCGATAAATTTTAATTTTTTGTTGACGAGGTGTAGCGCATTATTGTACTGTTTTCTTTCTTCTTTTCCTATCTTATGAATGATGGGGAGCAGATAAGGTGATTCTTGGGATATGTGGTATTTTTCGAGTATATCTTGCATATCTCGTTCCCATCGTATGCAAAGACGTTGTCCGGTTTTCTTACGTCGATAGGTGAGGATTCCGTTTTTCAGGTCATTTTTTTTCAGGTAAGCCATATCCACAAATGACATGCCTCGGGTGTAGAAGCTGAATAAAAACATGTCGCGTGCATAGTCCAATGAGGGGCAGTGTGACAAGTCTAGGTTTCGGATGTTGCGAATGGTTTTTATGGGCAGTCCTCGCCGGATGGTTTTCTCCACTCCCGTATAGACATTCTTGAAGGGGAATACTTGTTTCGTAAAGCCTTTCTCTACCGCCCGGTTGTACACGGCCCGCAGTATTCGGTTGTAGAAGGAGATGGTGTTCATGCTCACTCCGGTCGATTTGAGATAGGCCTCATAGGAAGCCGTCAAGTCTGCGTCGAAATCTTTCCAAAGTACATCCTTTCCCTGACGGAAGCGCATGAAGCTGTTGAGCGTACACGTGTAGGTCTCGCCGGTGCGCACTTTGCCCAGTCGGTGCATGCGGTCGATGTTTTCTTGCATGAATAGTTGTAAGGTTGCTTTGGGCGAAGCATTGTTCTTTGCCTGCTTGCTTTGCGTGGCGGCAAGCTTTGATTTGTTCTTGATAGATGCCATGAATTAAAAAAATTAAAGTGGATAAAATATTGCTGCTGTTTTGATGCAGCTTTCAGGAGGCAAAGATGTGGTTTTTAGTTGAGATACAAGTGTGTGCTTTGGCATCGGAGCACACACTTGCGCTTGGTTATCTGATTTTTTCCCGGATTTTGGTCAGGTATTTCTTCATTCCTTCCGCATCCTTATTGCTGATGATTTCCAGTAGGTTCTTCAGTTCCAGACGGATGTTCTCCACTTGTGAGGGGGTGCGCGGATTGAAGAGAATTTCTTGGAGCAGGTAATCATCTTCGCTCAGCAGACCTTTGGCGATGGCCATGTGCTTTTTGAATGTAGTGCCCGGAGCTTCCTGGTGCTTCATGACTGCCGAAAACACAAAGGTGGAAACAAAAGGAATGGATAAGGAATAGGCTACGGTTTCATCATGTTCGTCGAATGTATATTCAAAGATATTCAGCTTCATGGTCTGGTAGAGGTCTTTGAAGAAGATTTTGCCCAAGTGGTCGCCTTCGCTGATGATGATTGCATTCTCTGTATTCAGGTTGCTGAGGCTGGCGAAAGTGGGGCCGAACATAGGATGTGTCGACACGTAGCGAAAACCGCTTTCATCGTAGAACTTCTTCAGCCCGGTCTTTACCGAGGCGATGTCGCTGATGATACAGTCTTTGGGCAGTACCGGCAACACTTGACGGAAAGCGTCCAGTGTGTATTTCACCGTAGCGGCATTTATGACTAGCTCCGGCTCGAATTCTTTGATTTCTTCCAGCGTGGTGAAGCGGTAGGTGTTATAGACAAAGCGCAGTTGGTGCGGGTTGACGTCGAACACGGCCGTCTCGTGCTGGAAACTCAATATGTCTGTAAAGAAAGAGCCCATTTTCCCGGCTCCAAGTATTAATATTCTCATGATGTTTAATGTGCTGATATTGGTGCATTGAATAATTACTTGTTTATAATTTCCATTTGTTGTCTCACGCTCTCTTCGTGTATCGCCTCAAATACCTTTTTGATGAATTCGGCATCCATGCCGCACAATGCGCCTTGCGAGCCGCGTTTCTCGAGAATCTCGTTGTAGCGTCCGGTTTGCAGGATGGTTATGTCGTGCTCTTTCTTGTAAGTGCCGATTTCTCGTGCCACACGCATTCGCTTGGCCAGCTCTTGAATAAGATTGTTGTCGCATTCGTCAATCTGCTTACGTAATTCACTGAGATTTTCGGTGCTTTGCGTCTCCTTGCGGATGACGAGCAGGTTGAGGATATAATCGAGCACATCCGGGGTGACTTGCTGGGCTGCATCGCTCCAGGCACAGTCCGGGTTGCAGTGGCTCTCGATAATCAGACCGTTGAAGCCCAAATCCATAGCTTGCTGGCAGAGCGGAGCAACGAGTTCGCGCTTTCCACCTATGTGGCTGGGGTCGCAGATAATGGGCAGGTTGGGGATGCGTCGGCGCAGCTCAATGGGAATATGCCATTGGGGCAAGTTGCGGTAGAGCTTTTTGTCATAGCTGCTAAACCCGCGGTGGATGGCACCCAGACGCTTCAAGCCTGCATTGTTGATACGTTCCAAAGCTCCAATCCACAGCTCCAGGTCAGGATTTACCGGATTCTTCACCAGTACCGGGATATCTACGCCTTTCAGTGCGTCGGCAATTTCCTGTACGGCGAAAGGATTGGCGGTGGTACGTGCGCCTATCCAAAGAAGGTCAATTCCAGCCTTCAGGCATTCGTATACATGCTTGGCGGTAGCAACTTCTGTAGAAACATACATGCCGGTTTCTTTCTTTACCTCCTTCAGCCATGCAAGGCCGTCTACGCCTACTCCTTCGAAGCCGCCCGGTTTGGTACGCGGTTTCCAGATACCGGCACGGAATAACTTGAGGCCTTTGTCTGCCAATTGTTTGGCTGTGCTCATTACTTGTTCTTCGGTTTCGGCACTGCAGGGGCCGGCTATTACCATAGGGCGTTTGTTCTCAACACCGGGCAATGTGATAGGTTCTAATTCGAGTTCCATATTCTTTATTTGTTTAATAATATTCTTTATTTATACTCTTTTTCTCTTATAATTCTTTCCCTCTCGGGAGATCTTTCTGAACGCGGTTCCCAAGATTTACCAAAACGTCGGAGAGGATTTTGCTAAATCATTCCTCTCGTTTTACTAAATCTCCGGTGGAGTTTTTGTAAACGGGGATTCCGGATTTAGGTTGTCTGTCTCCTGCTTGTAAGCATTTATTTCATACTCTTGATGCGTTCCAATGCTTCTGCCAGTTTATTGTCCTTACAGCAGAGTGAGATGCGGATATGTCGTTTCCCGTTGCTTCCGAAGATAAACCCGGGAGTGATGAATACCCTGGCTTTATGCAGCACGCGTTCGGTCAGTTCTTCTACGTCTGTACAACTGTCGGGAATCTTGCCCCAGAGAAACATTCCTACCTGCTTTTCGTCGTAGGTACAACCCAAGGCATGCATGATTTCTCCTGCCATCCGGCGGCGGTTACGGTAGTTCGCGTTGTTGCCGTCATACCAGTCCTGCTCTGCTTCCAGAGCGGTGGCGGCTGCCAGTTGCATGGCACGGAACATACCGCTGTCGATGTTGCTTTTTACTTTCAGTATCCATTGTACGAAGTCGGCATTCGAGGCAAGCATGCCGATACGCCAGCCCGGCATATTGTGGCTTTTGCTCATGGAATTGAATTCAATGCAGCACTCCTTGGCACCCGGAATGCTGAGGATGCTGATGGGATGTTCGTTCAGGATGAAACTGTAAGGGTTGTCGTTCACGATGACGATATCCTTGCGGCGTGCGAAGTCCACCAGCTTCCGGTACAGTTCCGGTGTTGCATTTGTCCCTGTGGGCATATTGGGATAGTTGGTCCACATCAGTTTTACACGGCTCGTGTCCATCCGTTCCAGCTCGTCGAAGTCGGGCATCCAGCCGTTTTCTTCTTTCAGGTCATAGTTCACGACCTCGGCGCCGAGAATCTTGCTTAATGAAGTATAAGTAGGATAGCCGGGATTGGGAACCAATACTTGTTCGCCGGGATTGACAAAAGCCAGTGTCACGTGCAGGATGCCTTCTTTGGAGCCGATGAGCGGTTGTATCTCTGTGTTGGGATTCAATGCTACACCGTACCATTTTTTGTACCAGTCCGCAAAACCGCGGCGCAGTTCGGGGATGCCTACGTAGGGCATATAGCCATGTCCGTCTGGATTGCAGGCGGCTTCGCAAAGTGTTCGGATTGTTTTTTCGGAAGGTGGCATGTCGGGGCTTCCGATGCCCAGGCTGATGACGTCCTTGCCTTCCGCATTCATTTGTGCCACTTCTTTCAGTTTTTTCGAGAAGTAGTATTCGCTTACGCTTGCCAGACGTTCGGCCGGCTTTATCTTAGATGTTTGACTTTCCATCTTCATATTCTCCTAATATTTTCAGTTCTTTGGTCAGCGGTGTGATGGCCGCAATGGATTGTTTATATCTCAGTACATTGTCGAACACGACATCTACGTAAAACTGGTATTCCCATTCCCGTCCGATGATGGGCAGTGATTGTATCTTGGTCAGGTTGATGCGGTAGAAGGACAAAATGGACAATACCTGAGAAAGGCTTCCTTCGGTATGGGGAAGGGTGAATACCATGCTTGCCTTGTTGACGTCCTTGCTACGGTGCCGGTTCAGCTCATCCACTTGCCAAGGGTCGGCCACTACCAGGAAGCGGGTGAAGTTGTGCTTGTTTGTTTCGATGCCTTCCTGCAGAATCTTCATGCCGTAACGCTCTGCGGCTGCTTTGGAGCAGATGGCGGCATGACCTTTCAGGTTTTCTTTTCGGATGATTTCGGCACTGCGGGCAGTATCTTCGCCTTCCACCACTTTTATACCGGGGTGCTGTCCGAGGAATTCACGGCATTGCATCAGGGCGATGGGGTGGGAGTTGACCTCAGTAATATCATCCCAGTCTTCATCGGGCAGGCAAACAAAACTATGGGAAATGCGCAGCTTGTACTCGCCGATAATCTGTGCGCCACTTTGGCGTAATAGCTCATTGTTGTGCAGCAGACTACCTGCAATGGTGTTTTCTATTGCCAGCATTCCTATGGTCTGACTGTCTTTCTTGATGGCGCCGAATACGTCTTCAAAGCTGGCGCAACAGATTAACTCTATTTCTTCTCCTTCGAAGTACTTGTGTGCGGCGATGTCGTGATACGAGCCTAATGTTCCTTGAATGGCTACCTTTTTCATTATTCTTTATTTTCTTGGTTATGCTATAAAAAAATCCCGCTTCCATACGATGGAGCGGGATTCAGTATATTTACTTGGTTCTCTATTCAGTCCTTAAGCATCACTGTCACTTGATACATACAAACTCCCGCTCTACTTTCTGGCTAAAGTAAAAGTAAAAAAAGAAGTAATATGCATAAGTAAATGACTTCATACTTGTATTCTCTGTTTTTTGGATTACGCGACAAAAGTAATGCTTTTCTTTTATATACAAACAAAAAACAATGTTTTTTTTAGGGATAGTAGCAATTTAACTTATTTCCCTTTGATTTGTACAATGACTTGAACCGGACGATGGTCGGATGCAATGGTATCTTCTATGACTTTTCGGTATTGCACATCAAACCGATACCCATTCTTGGAATAGCCATAGATGTAGTCTATACATTGGTTGGGACGGTCTGCCGGGAAAGTACAAGAGGTTGTGTCATTGAGGGTGGCAAAATGTTTTGCCAATTCCAGCTGAGGAGCGCTTGCTGGTGCAGAGTTCATGTCGCCTGCCATCAAAATGGGCTTATCGAGGTTTTGCAAGGCTTTTTCTATCAATGGCACGGCAAGGAGCTGGTCCTCTGGAGTGAGAGACTGGTGTGTGGCACAAAATACATAATCTTTATATTCTGCAATAATGAAGGTGCGTTTTTCTTCCCGTCCGGGCATTGGAATAATCTCGTATTTTATGGGTATCTCTCTGGAGAGAATTCCGATGCCGTAGCTTCCACCCTGAAAAGGAATGGCTGCTGCATAGGTGCCGTGCATTCCGGTCAGTTTTTCTAGCTCTCCAAGAGTATGGATTCCTTTGTTGCGCACCGTTATACTGTCAAGCTCCTGCAGGGCAACTATGTCAGGAGAAGTTTGACTGATAACATTGGCAATGCGTTGGTAATTGTACTCCTTGTCCATGCCGATGCAATTATGTACGTTATAGGACAGTATGTTCACTTGCTGTGCATGGGCAGGTGCGAACATCAGTACAAAAAGTACTGACAGAAACAAATTTCGTTTCATTGGCGGCAATAATTGAATTTGTTATAATCCCAGGATATTACCGGTTCTTCCCTCCGGCTGGTTACCATATTGTCCGTTAAAGTTCTGTATTTCCTTAGGATTGAGTTCCAGTCCTTTCTTCATGTCTTCTGCAGAACCTTCCTTGTCGCCGTTCAGCAACTTGGCGCGTCCGCGCTCATGATAGGCCTCTGCGAAATTGGGGTTCAGTTCTGTGGCTTCCGTAAAGAGCCCGATGGCTTCTGTCAGCTTATTTTGGGTGATGTAAAGCTGGCCTAAGTAGAGGAAGGCTTGTTCGTTAAAGGGATTCAGCTCCGTTACTTTCTGATAACTGCTTTCAGCTTTTTCTTTGTTTCCCGTAGCTTCTTCTATCTTTCCGCGGAGCAAGATGGCACCTTCGTCTTCCGGGTCTTGTGCCAGAATGGCGTCTATGTCTTCCATCGCTTCCTTATATTGTTGCATTTGTGCCAGAGCCTCGGCACGGAGCAGACGGGCTTCAGTAAAATCATCTTTCAGTACGATGGCTTTCGTAAGATGGGCGATGCACATGATGCCGTCTCCTTGCCCATTGTCCGCTTTGCCTAGCAGGTAGTGTGCTATGGCGTTGCCCTCTTCTATCTCGATAGCCTTCTTTGCTGCATCTGCCATGGCAGGATAATCTTCCTGCATGTAGCATACGTTGGCAAGACTGAGGTAGGAGGAGGTATGTTCCGGTTCTATTTCGGTCATGCGTTCCAGCAGTTTGTGTGCCTCGTCCAGTTTGTTGGTCTGGATGCAGACTTGGACGAGATATCCCATGGTTTCAAAGTCTTCCTGAATGGCAAGAGCTTCAGTAAAGCATTTGATAGCGTAGTCTGTACGGCCCATGCGTTGTGCACGCATACCGTCATACTTGAATATCTCAAAATTCTTCTGTTCGTTTTTTTGTTTCTCATTTTCCGGATTGTCTGACTTGCCGGAGAAAAAAGATTTAAAGAATCCCATAAGTGATTACAAATTAAAGAATTAAAAATTAAAAAGGAAAAGGTGGGCATGGCTGATAAGTGATGTTCCTTTCAGTGGCAGGGCATTCTTTTCCAACGGCAAAAGTAGTGAATTATTTTTTGATTTGAAGCATTCCGTTGACAGCAATTACCTTGCCTTCGTCCAACAATCCATGTAACACATCGATGAACATGTTTTTATCAGCCGGTATTTGTTCTGCCAAAGTGGCCGGAGTTTGTTGTTTGTCAGATAGGGCTTGAAGAATCTTTTCAGAAAGTTCCTTTTCCGAAAGGTGGTCGGAAGTTTTCTTGTTCCTCAAACTGATGCAGGTATCGCATTGTCCGCAGTCGTGTCCGTTTTTCTCTCCGAAGTAGTGCAGCAGCATCCGGCTGCGACACACGGTGTCGCTGCTCACGTAATCCAGCATGGCACTTATGCGTTTCTCGTATCGCTTTTTGCGTTCCTCGTACACGGCGGGAGGAATTTGCAGGTGACGCATTTCAACTCTCTCTCGCGTGTATATTATATATGGTGTCTTTTTGCGGGGGATGTAACTGACGATACGTAGCTTGGCAAGGTGGATGAGCTGTTCATACACTTGCCGGCGTGTGAGCCCGGTGCGTATGGCCAGTGATTCTTCATTGATGAAAGCATGGTCTGTGAAGACTCCGGTATAGGAGCGGAGAATGGTTTGGATGAGTTTGTCCATGTCTTCGCCGAGTTCCCTCAGTTTATAAAGCTCGTCTCGCCGGATAGTGAACAGTAGCCGGGATGCGTTGTCTTGTTCATCTGTATATTCCAGGTATCCCGCTTGTGTCAGAATCTTTAAGGCACTGTCCACGGGAACGGGGAAATACTTGAACTTTCGGCAAAAGTCTTCTATATTGAATTCGCGTACACAGCCTTGTCCATCTCCCATTGCCATCTGGTAATAGTATTGAAGATGCTCATATACTTCTTTTATATACTCTTTTTCAGGAAAGGTGTCGGGAATGCGTTTGTGCAGTGTTGCCTTGTCCGACTTGGCGTAAAGGACGACCGCGTAGGCTTTTTGTCCGTCCCTTCCGGCACGTCCTGCTTCTTGAAAGTAGGCTTCGATGGAATCGGGCAAATCCATGTGGATGACAATCCGTACATCCGGTTTGTCTATACCCATACCGAATGCATTGGTGGCGACCATGACACGGCTTTCTCCTGTCTGCCAGCGTTGTTGACGGATGTCTTTGGTGGCGTCATCCAGTCCGGCATGGTAGAAATCTGCGGTGATGTCTTCGTTGTGTAGCAGTTCGGTAATTTCCTTGGTGCGGCGACGGTTGCGCACATAGATGATGGCGCTTCCGGGCATACGGCGCAGGATGTGCAACAGCTCTCCCGTCTTATTTTCTGTTTTGCGGACGATATAGGCGAGGTTTTTGCGTTCGAAACTCATACGGAACACATTTTCCTTACGGAAATGCAGACGGGCCTGGATATCTTTCACTACTTCCGGAGTGGCGGTGGCTGTCAATGCCAGGATTGGTACGCCGGGCAGCAGTTTGCGTATTTCGGCTATCTTCAGATAGGCTGGACGGAAATCGTAGCCCCATTGTGATATGCAGTGGCTTTCATCTACCGTAATCATACTGATTCTCATCTTTTGCAGTTTGGTGCGGAAGATTTCTGTATCGAGCCTTTCGGGAGAAATATAGAGAAACTTGAAATTGCCGAATATGCAGTTCTCCAGTGTGACGATGATTTCCTGCCTGCTCATGCCTGAGTAGATGGCAAGCGCCTTGATTCCCCGCTTTTTCAGGTTTTGTACCTGGTCTTTCATGAGGGCAATCAACGGAGTGATGACCAGGCAAAGTCCTTCTTTAGCAAGTGCCGGAACTTGGAAAGTGATGGATTTTCCTCCTCCCGTGGGCATTAGTCCCAAAGTGTCCCGTCCCTCGGTAATGCTGTTGATGATATCTTCCTGGATTCCCCGGAAGGTATCGTATCCCCAGTATTGCTTCAGAAGCCTCACCCCCAATCCCTCCCCCATAGGGAGGGGAGTTTTGAAGTTACTACTGCTGCTCATGGTCTTATTGAACTTTCTTGCTACTTCTTATCGTTGAATTGATATTCTTTCCTTCTCTATGCTAATAGTAGTGATTACTTATCTTATAGCATCAACCAATTTTCATCATTTCCTTAATATAAGGAGACTATTCTTATTCCCCTCCCTGTGGGGGAGGGGTTAGGGGAGAGGCTTTCAGTTCGGCTTTATGTCTTCAATCTGCAACTGCACTTCACCCCTCTTATCAGAAAGGTTAATGGCACGTTTTAATGGTGATGACCCGGATAATTGGCAAGGTGATCCGTTTAGCTTTTTGGATGAATGGATTGAAAATCTGCAAAAAATGCGTATTGAGCGCGATGATGATTATAATTTGAATTATCGAACAGCAGATATTGATGCACAAATTTCTGCTTCTAAGACAGTAAAAGGCCTGCTGAATGATTTACTGGCAATGATTTAGATAGTGTTATTAATTTTGGGCAAAAGGATAGTTTTTTGAACTATCCTTTTGCTCAAATATAACCAGGAGGCTAACACAGTAATGAGAATTGACAATCGCAATTTCAATACAATGCTGCAAGCTAACAATAGAAACCAGCGTTCGGTAAAGAATTTTCAGCAAACTATGCTGAATTATCGGCTTACCAATGTTGGGAAAAGTATTTTTACTAGCCGGGACGAGTTTTCCTTTGCAAATTTGCAGTCTGGAAGGTTGCAAAACCTTGAACCCACTCCAGATGAATACAGAAGAGCAATTCAACAGGAAAAAGAGCATTTGCTGGTAACTGGCAGCAGTACAATCACATCTGCTGATTCAACAGTGACCAAGCTTGCTAAACTGCAAATAATTGCTGATAACGCAGATTATACTGGTATGAGCAGCGAGGAAATCTATGCGGCTATTTGGCAGCGTTACAATG
>OFFL01001183.1_pt1 | contig 21071 bp, 17 predicted proteins | sample 1521391 | NCBI WGS metagenome assembly OFFL01 (sample SAMEA3504082, study PRJEB24116) | mouse gut metagenome | biome: mouse gut; feature: mouse-associated habitat; material: faeces | place: Denmark | collected 2011
AAAGGTCATCAGGAGTAAAATAAACACAAATTTTATCGCGACGAGTAAGAGTTTCATTGTAATTATCTTCAATGCTCATACCGTTGTCACGGGCTTTTAATGCATAATAGGCAAGCAAACCTTCGCCTGTTGTTGCACATTTTGAGTCAAGCATGTAAAATTTACGTTCGGGGAATTCTTGCTTCAATTCTTCAACTGCGGTAAGTACATTTTGATAAGTGCTACTTAAGCTCGAAGAAAAACAGATATGCAATATATCGTTTCCTGCTTTTAATATCGGTCTAAAAAATTCTTCGGCAAAAAAACTTGTAATAAGCGAAGTTGTTGGCATGGCACCATTTCTTATCGCATCAAAAAATTCCTTACCTGAAAGATTTTTATCAATACCGTACTCGGTATCTCCGATTGTGTATGTCATTGGTATAATTTTAAAATTTTCAAAATACGACCATTCTTGTGGAAAATCGCAAGTCGCGTCGGTTGTAATGTAATAAGACATAATCCCTCCGTAGTGTCAGTTTTTATTGTTTTAATAAATCGTCCGTAGCTTCGATTTTGTCTTTTCCGACAAAGAATAATGCTACCGTGCCTTGTCCTGTGTGTGAGCCGATAACCGGACCTATATAATCGATTATTATATTGGTAAGCCCTGTTTTTTCGATAATTTTTTCCTTAACAAATTCCGCGTCTTCTAAGCAGTCAGCGTGAGCAATAAAAATAATTTCGTTTTTATCTGCTATCATTTTGTCTTGCATATATTCAACAAGTCCCAGAAGAGCTTTTTTTCTGCCTTTAACTTTACCTATTGTAGAAAGTTTTCCGTCAACATTTGCATAAAGCATAGGTTTGATTTGAAGTAAAGTACCTGCAACAGCAGCGGTTTTACTTACTCTACCGCCACGCATTAAATGATATAAATCATTTGGTGTAAAGTAATGGCAAATGTGGTCACGTCTTTCAACTGTTTCGTTATAGTTGCTTTCGATATCCATACCATTATCGCGTGCTTTAAGTGAATAGTAAACAAGCAAAGCTTCGCCCGAGCATGCAGCCTTAGAGTCTAGCATAAATATTTTCCTATTGGGAAATTCCTTTTTTAATTCTTCAACAGCTAAAGTAACGCTTTGGTAAGTACTGCTTAAGCTTGAAGAAAAACAAATATGAAGTATATCGTTGCCGTCCTCTAAGATAGGTCTGAAAAACTCGGTTGCTGTGTAAGTAGTTATAAGGGATGTAGTCGGCATGGCACCGTTTCTTACCTTATCGTAAAATTCCTTACCCGAAAGTTGTTTATCAATACCATATTCTATATCGTCAATAGTGTATGCCATTGGAATGATTTTAAAGTTTGTAAAATTATTTAATAGTTCCTGTGGGAAATCGCAAGTAGCATCTGTGGTTATAAAATAAGACATAAGTACTCCTTGAATTAATTTTTCTTAATAATATGTAAATAATTAAAATAGCATATTTGTTTTATTCAAAACATATCATATAGTAGCATATTACAGTGATAAATAATAAGAATAATTCATTTTTAATTAAAATACTGTTGTTTACGCAAATATGCAAGCTTAACTATTTATACATGTATATATTTTAGGGTATATGTGTATAAATGTCAATCTATTACACAAAAAATTTAACAAATTTACATTTTCATTTTACAATTAATATATAATAGTAAACAAATAACCTATTTAATTGTTTATATTATGACCATATAGGCATATATCGCTTGATAATTCAGCAAATTTATGGCTGAAAAACAGCCCAATATAGTCGTAAAAGCTAAATTTTGCTAAATGAATGTAAAGTTGTTAATAATTTTTGCATAAAATATCTGCAAATCGTACAAATTTCAATTAATATTTGAGTAAAAACATTGAAAAAAGGCGTTGTTTACGTAAAATTTACACAAAGCAACCTTTGAAATATTGATTTTTGTCAGATTATGTAGTATGCTAAGTGTATAGAGATGTGTGTATTCCACACAAAAAAGGAGTTTATAATGAAAAGAACATTAAAAAGCTTCTTTGTATCAGCTCTAATGGTTTTAGTTTGTTTAACTTTGGTTGCTTGCGGGCAAGATATCGAGACAGATGTTGAAGTGACAGCACCATTCGGCGAAAAGTATCCGGAAAATGTGACTGCACAATATAAGATTAATAAATCTATGACAGCACTGCAAATGTACGAGGCAGGAGTTAAAAATTTTAAAGCAGCAAGCTTTGTTGCTTCAAGTCAACTAGGAAATATAACTACCAACAACAAGCTTACGGGAAATATGACCCAAAAACTTGATTGTTTAAAAATAAAAGAAGATAATAGATATTATTTGGGCTCCAGCAGCTATACGATTAAAGGTGGCCCAACAATAAAAATGAGCGACCAAAGTATTTACGAAAATGGTAAATATAGAGTAAGGTCAGCTAATTCAAAAGACATTAAAGTTGAAAAAGATGGTACTATGAGTGTATCCAAATGGCCGGCAGTCGAGGTTTTTGAAAGCTTAGGACAAGGCTTGCAAGTATACCCGGATGACCTAACTAAAATTAACATGTTTATTGTTAATAGCAAAACTTTAAAAACATCAACAAAACCAATTTATGATGCAAAGAATAAAACGTATAAATTTAATATTACTTTAGATTTAGAAACTGCAACTAAGGATTATATAAAAGTAATGGAATATAAGACTAAAAAGGGCGGCGTAACTCCAAAGGGTATTAATTTTACAAAACTTAGACTAACTGTAGTAATGTGGGAAAACGGTCTAATCAAATCTATCGGAAATGAAGAGTCATATATTGTAAATGCATTGGGATTTGAAAACAGAACGTCATTACTTGCTACCACCTATTTTACTTACGATAGAGCAGAAGTAAATACAGGTAATTATTTTAATCAATTTTAATTAAAAACTATTAAAAAACTTAAATGCAGCTATTTAGCTGCATTTATTTTGCTATATAATCCACAGTGTGTAGATAAAGTGTGAATAAAAAAGTAAAATCAAATTTGTTGTAAAATTGACAGTGTAATCAAAATATTACACTATTTCTCATAAAATAAATCAAATAAAAAAATTTAATGACTTGATATTTTTTTTATTAATCGAAATGAGATATATAATCTATTGATACATCTTGCATTTGTCTACTTTATGTGGATATTGACTCTAATTAAAAGCAATATTTTTATAGGTAATATTTGCAATGCGTTAAGCATTATAAAAACAGCTTTGTCAGTTTCGTATAAAATGTTTAATATAATTTGCAAAAAGCTTATAAAATATATCAAGTTTTAAAATTTTTCCGCTAATTAAAAATTTCTTATAATCATAATGAAAATTTTTAAATAAAAAAGGATTTGCAAAAACTGCAAACCCTTTTTTAAAGTGATTGATTTGTAATTAATTTTCAGTTGATTGAATTAAATCATTCATATTGTAAATACCCGGAGTTTTTATGCTTGTCATAAAAATACTAGCCTTTACAGCACCTTCGGCAAAAACAGCTTTTGAGCTTGCCTCGTGTTTAATTGTAATAATTTCGTCATTTCCAAGAAATAGTACTTCATGTTTGCCGACAACTGTTCCACCTCTTACGGCATGAATACCCAATTCATTTTTTTTGCGTCGTTCATTGCTATCGTGTCTGCCAAACTTGAATTCTAAAGTGTTGTTCATTTCTTCATTTATGGCATTTGCGATAGAAAGTGCAGTGCCCGATGGACTATCAACTTTTACATTATGGTGTTGCTCGATAAGTTCGATATCAAAGTTTTCGCCAAGAAGGTTAGTTGCTTTTTTAACTAAATCGATAAGCAAGTTAATACCTATTGACATATTGCTGGATTTAAATAGCGGTATTTCTTTTGACATTTCGGAAATATAGTCCAAGTCAAGCTCACTATAACCTGTGGTACATAGCACAACCGGAATTTTATTTTCCTTAGCGTATGGCAAAAAATCGTAAATTGCTTCCGCACGTGAAAAATCGATAATTACGTCTGCTTTTACATTGATTTCGGAAACACTTTTGAAGATTGGGATATTAAAATCTGCTTTATTTGCAAATTTATCTACACCGCCTATAGCGTTCGCATTGCTGTTTTTGTTAAGGCATTCAAGCAAAGTTCGACCCATTCTGCCACCGATACCCCATATTAATACATTAGTCATAAACTCCTCCGAGAGTAATTTTGTTATTTTATCAATCCGACGTTATACATTTCGTCCAATACTTTTATTTTTCCTGTCTCTGAAATAGGTGTCAAAGGCAACCTTGGCAAATTTTCACCGTAACCTAACTTTGAACAAGCGAATTTTACAGGAATAGGATTTGTTTCGCAAAACATTACTTCCATCAAAGGACGATATTTGAAAAACAAGTTTTGAGCTGTTTTTAAATCTCCCTCTTTAGCAGCTTTTACCATATCTACCATTTGTTTAGGGATGACATTGCTTGCAACGCTTATTAAACCATCTGCTCCTAAGCTCATTACAGGCAAAATAATACCATCGTCGCCGCTGTAAACTTTAAAATCACTGCCGCGTACTTCGGCAACAACGCTTGCTATTTGGCTTATGTTGCCACTTGCTTCCTTTACTGCAACAATATTAGGAATGTTTGCTAGGGCTTTGATTGTCTTTGGCAAAATGTTTACGCCCGTTCTGCCAGGAACATTGTATGCGATGATAGGAGTGTTTACTGCACTTGCTATTTGAGAGTAGTGCGCAATAAGCCCCTCTTGTGTGCATTTGTTATAGTATGGTGTAACTACAAGCAACATGTCTGCACCCAATTTTTCGGCTTCGATACTGTTTTCAACAGCAGTTGCGGTGCAGTTAGAACCTGTACCTACTATAACAGGTACTCTTTTGTTTATTTTTTCGATTGCAAATTTGATAGTAGCCACTTTTTCGTCATGTGACATTGTTGATGCCTCGCCTGTTGTGCCAAGCACAACCAAAGCATCTATTCCGTTTGCAATTTGGTCTTCTATTAGTCTGCCGTAAGCTTCAAAATCCACACCCTTAAAGTTGAACGGTGTGATAAGAGCAGTAGCAACGCCTGAAAACATAATAGTACCTCCGATTATTATTTAGATTTCTTTTCCATTAATTTTTGCATAATTTGAACGGCATTTGTTGCAGCACCTTTACGGATGTTATCTGCAACTACCCATAAGTTACAACCGCTTGGAACAGTCTCGTCAATTCTTACTCTTCCTACATAAGTTTCGTCGTGGCCGCTAGAAATAATAGGCATAGGGTATTTCAAGTTTGCTGGGTCATCATACAAAATAACACTTTCAGCATTTCTCAAAGCATCGTAAATACCTTCCAAAGTGCAAGGTTTTTCAAACTCTACATTAATAGATTCACTGTGGCTGTTTAATACAGGCACTCTGACAGTTGTAGCTGTAACTTTGATGTTTTTGTCAAGAATCTTTTGAGTTTCTTTCATCATTTTTTCTTCTTCTTTAGTGTAGCCGCTTGGCAAGAATACGTCTATGTGAGGTAGCACGTTATTAAAGATAGGGTATGGGAATTTTTTAGGTTCTGCACCTTTTACACCCTCAACCAAATCGTTATATCCTGCAACACCTGCACCTGATACAGCTTGGTATGTACTATAAACAATACGTTTGATAGTATATTTATCGTGAAGAGGCTTTAGGGCAACCATAGCTTGAATAGTAGAACAGTTAGGGTTTGCGATAATACCTTCGTTCCAATCTATATCATCGGGATTAACCTCCGGAACTACTAGCGGAACATTGTCATACATACGCCATTGGCTAGAGTTATCTACAACGATAGCACCGCATTTTACAAATTCAGGTGCGAATTTTGCAGATGTAGAGCCGCCTGCAGAGAATAAAGCAAAATCTACAGGGTATTTTGCGATATTTTCGTTAGTAAGTTCGATAACAGTGTGAGGTTTGCCCATAAAATCGATAACTTTACCCGCACTTTTGCTTGAAGCAAAAAGGTAATAATTTTCCACAGGAAGTTGTCTTTCAGTTAAAACTTCCAAAAATTTGTTGCCTACCATACCGGTAGCACCAACAACTGCAACATTGAATTTTTTCATATATGCCTCCATGAATAAAAATAAAATCTAATTTATAACGGATAAATAATTTTTTGATTTATCCGATTGTAACATGCTTGTAAAACTGCTTATACATATAATTTGCTTGAAATTTATGTTTGAATATTAAAAAAGCAGTACGACTATCGTACTGCAATAAAAAGCATTTTTACCGCTAGCATAATAGTACTCCATCTAAGATGACAGTTATAAGGATTTAGCCTTATACCCAACCTTAACCACTGCAATATGATTAAGACCTCGGCAATCATACCCTTTCTGCCTGTCGGTAATTGCATACCATTTGGCGGACATACTATTGCTGATTGCTCCTCTATTAGCATCAAAATTTAATTTACTAAATGATATCATAAAATTTTTAATTTGTCAAAAGATTTGCTACAATTTAATTGATATTTTTTTAATTTTAGTGTATAGTTAAATATAGTATAATGAAAAGTAGTGTAATTTTGAGCGAAAATGTCAAAAATTATTAAGTTGTAGGCGGAGTTTTTTTATTTTGCTATTTGAAATATGATATGTAAAACTTAAAATTTTTGTGAATTTCTTAACAGTACATTTTAATTTAATTAGTTCGACAATTTCGTTTTTAGATAATTAGGAGTTTTTTAGTATGGCAAAAACAGTAAACCGACAAAAATCAAATAAACCGTCATTTGCTGCAAAAGTATTGGATAAAATGACTTTGGGCAATGATATAAGTATAAACAGAGCGCCAATCGAAACAGGTATGATTCGTCATTGGTGGCGTACATTTAAATCGAATTACAGCTCGCTTGTTATTCAAAATATTTTGTGTATGTTGCTTGCTGCACCGTTTATTGCTTTGGTATTTTTTATTATGCCTAATTTGGAACAAAGGTGGATTTTACAAAATGCCTTTAACTTTGTAGGAGAGTTGGGACTTGGATTTACAGGCAGTACAACGGATACTGTAATGGCAATTAAAGGGATATATTTGTTTAGATTGATGTTTTACTCTTTGATTATACCATGCTTTAGTTTGATTGGTCTTGGAATGTCGGGTTTGTTTTACTCAAGTAGAAATGTGGCTTGGGGTGCAAAAATCAAATTTCGTCACTTTTTCCGTGGAGTTAAAAAATATTGGTGGCAATATATGCTTGCATTTACCATAATAGGTATTGCAGTGTATGCAGTTCTTGCCTCAATTTACGGATACTTGTATATGAGCATAGCAGGTATGACCACTTGGTATATGTATATAGTAATGATTATTGCCGTTCTTATTGCACTTGCGATTGTATACTTTATGATTACATTCTTGCCGATTATAAATATGTATAACTTTAAAGCGGGCGATAAAATAAAAAACAGCATTTTGCTTGCGGTTGTGCTTTTGTTACCGTCTACAATGCTTGGCATTTTGTGGATAGGTTTGCCGGTTGCTTTGATTTGGACAAGTTTGACACAAATGATTTTGCTGGTTACATTTGTTTTGTTCGGTTTTGCGGCGTATGCAACTGCCATCCAATGTTTCGGCGTTTATGCTGCGGATAATTATACAACCGTTTTATATCAAAATATGCTTTACACGCAAGAAAAGGAAAGACGCAGACAGGCGAGTGTCAATCGCAAAGGAACAAATAAAAACAAAAAGAATAAAGGAAAAAGATGATGGAAGCATATTCAGTTATAGCAAAATTTTATGATAGCGCTAATACTGACTTTGATTACTCAAAATATTTTGAATTTATAAAGCACTACTTTAGCGGAAAGGTCGTAGAACTTGCATGTGGAAGTGGTGCTTTTACCGATTATTTAGTCAAAGTTTGTGATAGCGTTATTGCTGTGGATAATTGTAGCGAAATGTTGGATAAAGCTGTGCAAAACAATTTTAAAAACAGAAAATATATTCAATTTGTAAAAGACGATATTTTGACTTTCGTACCTCCTTTTAAGGCAAACAACGTTATTGCCGTATGTGATGGATTTAATTACATAACGGATTGCGATTTGCAAAAGGCTTTTGACAAAATAAGCGGGTATATGAAAAGCGGCGGATACTTTATTTTTGATATAAGCAGTAGCTATAAATTGAAAAATGTTATAGGTAATAATATTTTTTACGAGGATAGGGACGATTTGACATATCTATGGACAAATAAACTTAATAAGGATTTTGTACAAATGGATATAACTGTTTTTGAAAAAATAGGGGATTTGTACAAAAGAGAAGACGAGAGTCATATACAATATATTCATGATAGACAATTTGTGGAAGATTGTTTGAAAAATGCAGGTTTTAGCGTACAAACATTTGACGGCGAAAAGTTTGATAGTCTGAAAGACGAAAGTTTAAGGCTTTTATTTATTTGCAAAAAATTATAATAATCAGTACAATTAATAAATCAAATACAAGGTGAAAAATGGACATTATACAAAAAGCGATATTATTTGGCGGAAAAGCTATTGTAAGCGTAGTAAACGGAAAAGATTTGGCACAGGTTGCCGTAGATAAACAGCAAACAAATGATGCTGCAAGCGAAGTTCTTGCAAGGGTGCTTTGTATCGGTGCTTTTTTAGGTTGCGGTATCAAAGGAACAAACATAAGGTTGAGTGTGACTGTTGATGGCGGCGGAAAATGCGGCAAAATAATTGTTGCAGGAGAGACAGGCGGTATCGTTAGAGGGTTTGTGGAAAATCGCAATCCTAAAGTGTCGAAGTCGGCTAACGGTACATACGATGTTTCCGAATGTATCGGAAAAGAGGGAAGTATAACGGTTATTAAGGATTTCGGACTAAAAAATCCTTATGTTGGCAAAACTCAAATTGTAAACGGAAGTATTGACAGCGATTTTGCATATTACTTTACAACTAGTGAGGGACTTCCTACGGCAGTTGCAAGCGGTGCGGTGATTAAAGACGGCAAAGTTTCATCCTGCGGGGCAATAATCGTTCAACCAATGCCAAATTGTGAGGAGGAGTATGTAGTTGTTTTACAGGATATTGTCCGCAATTTTACAAATTTTGGCGAACTTATACAAAACAAAACTGCGGAAGAGATTATAGAAGAAAATTTCGGACATTTCGAATGTAAACTTATGCCGCCTGTTTACCCCGAATTTAAGTGTAAATGCAGTGAAGAAAGAATGATTAATATAATCAAATCGTTGGATAAGGAAGAGATAAAAGATATACTTGCAAAAGAGAATAAAATTGAAATTCATTGCGATTTTTGTAACAAATATTATGTTTTTGATGCAAAACGCATAAAAGAGATTGCAAATATTTAAATGTAAAAATAAGGAATTGGTAATGATAAGTTTTGAAGAATATATGAGTCCGGAAAGAATTTTGCAGCTGGCTACGAAATATTATGAAAAGCAAGACTATGTGGCTGTAGCAGAGTTCTTGCAAGACAAATACGATAAATGTCCATTGGAAATACAATCACAATTACTTGAGTTGCTGGGTAATGTTTATATCAAGTGGGATGCGGTTGAACAAGCAATATGGGCTTTTAAATATGCGATTAAATGCAATCCTTTAAACAGCAACGCGTATCTTGATTTGGCAAATGTTTGTAAGAATTGTGGCGAAATTGGCGGCTTTAAAGAGGCACTAGTCACTTTTAGTAATTTGGATTATCAAGGTCTTTCAAAAGCCGAAGAATTGGTGGAGTATTTTAATAGCTTGAGTCAAAATCAACTAGATAACGAATTGTTTTTGGTAGATGATGATTTTAAAAGCAACGATATGCTTGAAAAAGCTTATGAATTATACAGCAAAGGGGAGTTTGATGTTGCTTGTGAATGTCTTGAAAAATTGCTTGAAATGTTCCCCGACTATCAACCTGCGTACGAACTGTTGATTTGTATCTATTTAACTTTATTTGACGAAGAAAAACTCGCAGATATCAGTGAACGTAGGTTTAAAAAATTTCCGGATAATTTAGAGGCCATAGCAATGTATCTTTATACTAAAAGACACCTGAGTGATTTTGACAGCAAACAACTAACCGAAAAAATGTTGTACAGTCCTATAGAAAATATACTTTCGCTAAAAAGAATATGTGAGGTTTTGGATGCTCGCGGAGAATATGAAAAATGTGTAAAATTGCTAAATAATTACAGTACAAAAAACGAAAACAATTATGATATTTTAATGATGCGAATGATTGCAAATTTAAAAATAGGCAATTATCAAGATGCAAAGCGTCTACTTAAAAAAATCAATAACTATTACGGAATTATAGGTTTGGGACTTGTTTACGGTTATTTGTTTGATTGTAATAAGGAAGCCCTTAAAATAGTTAACTACAACAGCATTCCTGATGAGTTGTGGGAAGTTGCAAATGCAATGTTATCGGATGTTTATGACAAAGCAAAAATTAACAAACCGATTGGCGACGATGAATTGTGGAATGTGTTTGAACTTATCGTAATGACTGCCGACGAAGATATAATAATAAAATTTTTGAATGATTTTAAAGATAGTTTTACCTTGAAGTTTTCTCAAAAGATTTTGGCTATAAATTATTTGAGAGAAATTCCGTCTATCATAAGAGCGGGTATTTTATACGCCATGCTAAAGTGCGGAATAACGGAATTTACATTTTTTACCGACGGCGGTTTAAATAAGGAAGAATTTTTGCCTATCGACCAGTTAAAAGATTATCCAGAATGTTATAGCGATGCTTATTACTATGCTTTTGCATATTGTGCGTTTTCCACTGAGGATTTTAGCAAAAATATATACACTTCCGCAGTAGAGTTGCTTGCTGCAATGAAAGAGACAAAACGCAAATTTCGTGACGAGTATGCTTTGGCTGCTGCTATTATTTGTAACAGCTATGTGCTTGTTAATGACGATATTGTACAAACTGTTTCTCGTGTTGTGGAGTGCAATGAAAAACGAGTAAAATCGTATATTTATGCAATAAAAAAGAACGGAGAGTTTTTCGATTTGGAAGACGATGATATTTTTGAATTGGTTTTAAAAAGAATTCATAACAAAATTTTAAAATCCGAAAATCCCGGAGAATAATACAAAATTTTAAAAAAAATTATTAATAATTAATATGTCGCATACAATTTAATATGCGACGTATTTTTAAATTAGTGTTTTTATTTGTTGGGGTGGTAATCGGTGCCGGGTTTGCAACGGGTAGCGAAATAGTTTTGTACTTTAAAAATAGTGGGTATATTTCCGTTGTGATATCGGGTATTATAATGGGGCTGCTCAGCATAGCATTTTGCTATTTCGGGAAGCTGCAAAGCAAGTATAAAATAATGAAAAACCTTACGAAAATCGTAGTGTTTCTATCATCGATAATCACTTATTGCATTATGATAAGCGGCACGAGTGAACTTATTTATAATCAGTTTGGGATTAAATATTTCGGTATAATTACGGGATTTGTTGTTGCTATTATTATGCTTTACGATATACGAATCATAAAGATTTTAAATTTGATTATCGTTCCTTTGATTGTGCTTATAATGTTGGTAATTTTGATAATCGGCGGGGGGGAGTTGTACAGCGGTTTCGATTTTTCATCCTCACTGAAATATGCAGGTATGAATATGCTTTTGGGTGGATACTTTATGAGCGAAGAGGGATGTGATTTGTCACACAAACAAATAGTCTGTTCAGGCGTATTGGTCGCTTTCGTTATGACACTTTTAATGAGTATTTGCTATATAATAAGCATGCAATCGCCTGCGGCGGGTATGCCTGTATTCGAGGTTGCAAGGAGTTACGGTTTGGGTGCACTTGCCGCCATTGTCGTATATCTTGCAATTTTTACTACTCTTATCGGCTCGGGAAGAGCGTTTGCAGATATGATTTTAAAATTTTTGCCGCATAAGTGGATAGTATTTGTGCTGTTCTTTACACTTGCTTGTTATTTTGACGGGCTTGATTTTGCGAGTTTGGTCGCTTTTTGTTATGGAGAGATAGGCGAAATAGGCCTTATCGTGTGCATTTTGATAATTTGCAATTTAATATATAACTGTATAACGTGTTTGATTAACAAGCTAAAAAATAAAAATAATTATTTAAAAAGTTTAATTTAATAATTAATAAAAATGTTTACAAATAAATAAAAGTATGATATACTACTTTGTAGTACTGATTTACTGAAGGTGAAAAAATGAAATTTAGCAAAAATGAAATATTTACCATACCTAATATTTTGACATACATAAGGATTGTGTGTGTGCCATTTTTCATTTGGATTATTTTAGATAAAAGTATTCCCAACAATATCTACATAGCGTTTGGAATATTCATATTTGCTTCGATTACCGATTTGGTGGACGGCTTTATTGCAAGACATTATCATTTGATTAGTGATATCGGTAAAGTTGCAGACCCTATTGCAGATAAGTTGTTGCAGGTTTCCACATTGCTCTGTCTTACTATTTTGGGTAAGATACATTGGGGATTTCCTGTAGTGTTTTTCATTAAGGAAACATATATGGTGCTTGGCGGTAGTGTGATTGTCAAGTTGTTTAAAAGCGATTACGTGTTGCAATCCAATATCTTTGGCAAATTCGCAACATGCTTAAATTCATTGGGTATCGTATTGGGATTTTTCGCAAAAGAGGGCAATATGGCTTACGACATAGCCGTTAATGTGATTTTGACTTGCGGTGCAGTTTTTGCAGTCGTCACGGCGGTTATTTATACAGTTCAGTTTTTTAAGTTCAGAAAAAGAGAAATTACTGAAAAAAGATTGAAATTTGCAGTCGACTCGGACAATCAAAAAAATGAAGAAATTGTACTTCAAGCCCAAGTTGAGGAAAATGTTGTAAACGAGGTTGCTGTAGAAAACGCAGATATCAATGACGCAGATTTATGTAAGGAAGAAAAATCGGGAGATACCTTAAGTAGCGATACTTCAGTCTGCGACGGGGATAAACAGGTATGATTGACTTTGCTTACAGCCTTTCCGCAATATTCGAGTGGAGTTGGGAGAGATTTAAAAATCCATTTGTAATAAGTGGAATAGTCGTTATGTTTATAGGAATAATTTTGTTGATATTCAGCAATAAAATTGCCTATCACGTTACACTTAAAATGAAAGATGCGGACGATAAAAAACTTGCAAATGTAGGCTTGATATTCAAAGGCGTTGCTTTTGGCGTAACCTTGATAGGGGCTTTGCTTGCAGTGCTTTTTGTAAAATAAATTTAGATAAAAATATAAAATGCTTGAGAAAAATAGGAAGGTGCGGTTTATGGATATGTCAAAAACATATAATCCGAAAGAGTTTGAAGAAAAATTATATAAAGAGTGGGAGAAAAAGGGGTATTTCAGAGCGGAAGCTGATAGCAATAAGCAACCGTTTTCCATTGTTATTCCGCCTCCTAATATTACGGGTCAATTACACATGGGACATGCCTTGAACAACAGTATTCAAGATACTATTGTAAGGTTTAAACGTATGCAAGGATATGCTACTTTGTGGTTACCGGGTACAGACCATGCGTCTATTGCGACCGAGGTCAAGATTGTTGAAAAAATGAAACAAGACGGACTTACAAAAGCCGATGTGGGAAGAGACGGTTTTTTGGAGCGTGCTTGGGAGTGGAAAGAACAATACGGTGGAAGAATTATCGAGCAATTAAAAAGGCTTGGTTCCTCATGCGATTGGAGCAGACTTGCTTTTACAATGGATGATAATCTTACAAAAGCGGTAAAACACGTTTTTGTTAAGCTATACAATAAAGGTTTGATTTATAAGGCTGACCGTATTATAAATTGGTGTCCGTCCTGTAAAACTGCATTGAGTGATGCGGAAGTTGACTATGAAGAGCAGGACTCCTTCCTATGGCATATTAGGTATCCGTTTGCAGATGGCAGTGGGGAGCTTGTTGTTGCAACTACAAGACCTGAGACTATGCTTGGTGATAGTGCCGTTGCTGTCAATCCAAAGGACGAAAGATATAAAGATATTATCGGCAAAATGCTTATTTTACCGCTTACGGACAAACAAATTCCCGTTATTGCGGATGAATATGTAGAGCTTGATTTTGGTAGTGGTGCGGTTAAAATTACACCTGCGCACGACCCTAACGACTTTGAAGTGGGGTTAAGACACAATTTGGATGTTATCCGCATTATGAACGATGACGGAACTATGAACGAACTTGCAGGCATATACTGCGGTTTGGATAGGTTGGATGCAAGAGCTAAAATTGTAGAAGATTTAAAGACAGGCGGATATCTTGTTAAGGAAGAGCCATACAAGCACAATGTAGGTGTTTGCTATAGGTGTCACAATGTGGTTGAGCCTATTGTCAGCAAACAATGGTTTGTTAAAATGGGACCGCTTGCAAAACCGGCAGTTAAAGTTGTTAAGGATAAAAAGATTGAATTTATCCCAAGCAGATTTAGCAAAACATACTTTAATTGGATGGAAAATATTAAAGATTGGTGCATTTCGCGTCAGCTTTGGTGGGGACACAGGATACCTGCTTACTACTGCGAAGATTGTGGTAAAATGATGGTACAGGAAGATGCACCTAAAGTATGCAGTAAGTGTGGTAGCACACATTTAAGACAAGATGAGGATGTTTTGGATACTTGGTTTTCCTCTGCATTGTGGCCGTTTTCTACACTTGGATATCCGGAGCAAACAAAAGATTTGCAATATTTTTACCCTACAAGCTTGCTTGTAACTGCTTATGATATAATTTTCTTCTGGGTTGCAAGGATGATTTTCAGTGGCTTGGAACACATGGGGGATATACCTTTCCCTGAAGTTTTGATACACGGTATTGTTCGTGACAGTCAAGGCAGAAAAATGAGTAAGTCTTTGGGAAATGGTATTGACCCGCTTGAAGTTATAGATAATTATGGTGCGGATAGTTTAAGACTTAGCTTGCTTATGGGTATTGCTCCGGGTGGAGATACTAGATTTATTGAGGAAAAAGTGGTAAGTTGTCGTAACTTCCTTAACAAAGTTTGGAATGCATCTAGGTTTGTTATGATGAATACCCAAAATGTTAAATTAAAGGAAATGGGCAGTTTCCGCTTGACACCTAGCGATAAATGGATATTATCAAAATTGAACAACACTGTTAAGGAAAGCACTAAATGTATGGAGAAATACGATTTGGGCTTGGCTTGTAGCAGTATTTACGATTTTGTTTGGAATGATTTTTGTGATTGGTATATAGAGCTATCAAAAGCCGCTTTGTATGGCGATAATGCGGATAAAAAAGCAAACACTGTAACAGTTTTGAATTATGTGCTTGACAAAATATTAAAGTTGTTGCATCCGTTTGTTCCTTTCATTACCGATGAAATTTATTCGTTTACTGCCACTGCAAAATCCAGCATTATGATTAGCGATTGGCCACAAGTTATTAAAAAATATAACTACAAAAAGGAAAGAGAAACATTTGAAAAAGTTATGGATATTATAAAAGGTATACGTAACTTGAGGGTGGAAATGAATGTAAAACCATCTCAAAAAATCGATTTGATTATTGCACCTAGCGTTGACATAAAAGTTTTGGATACTATTATGCCGTACATTATAAAAATGGCTAATATCGGCAGTGTATCATATATTAAAGACAAACAGGAAATTAGCGAAAAGGTAAGTGTGATTATCAGCGATTTCGGAGATATTTTAATTCCGCTTGGCAACCTTGTAGACAATGAAAAAGAAGTTGCAAGACTTGCAAAAGATTTGGAAGACACCAACAGTGAAATTGAACGTGCAACCAAAATGCTTAACAATCAAGGCTTTATTGCAAGAGCACCTAAACAGTTGGTAGATAAGGAAAAGGAAAAACTTGCCAATTACACACAACTTGCGGAAAAAATAAAAAGTCAAATCGAAGAGTTGAAAAATGCGTGAATATAAATATTTGTTTTGGGATTTTGATGGCACAATAGTGGATAGTTTTGAGGGCTGTAGTTTTGCTTTTGGCAAAGTTTTTGAACATTTTGGGGTAAATGTACCGCCAGAGGATAGGAAACAATATATCGGACCTCCGTTGAAAGTTACTTTTACCGATATGTTTGGGGCAGAGAAGGAGCCGTTTGCACGCGAGTTGTATAGGGAATACTATATAAATCAAGGCGGACAAAATATGTGTAAGCTATTTGACGATATGCCCAATATTTTAAACGCAATAAAAAGCTTTGGATATAAAATGTTTATTGCGACCAGCAAAAGGGAAGATATTGCAAGCGAAATGCTTAAAGAGTTTGGCGTGAGGGATTGCTTTGACGGAGTGTTTGGTACTGTAGAAAGCGAGGGCAGGATTGACAAAAAAGATATTTTGGAGTATGCAGTTCAAATATCCGGCGGCAACAAAAATGACTGCCTTATGATTGGGGATTCCATATACGATGCAATGGCAGCAAAGCAAGTGGGTGTCGACTGCTTGGCAGTGGCTTACGGCTTTGGAAATGTGGAAAATATGTCAAAAATCGGGACTATTTTGTGTGTTCAAAAGCCTGTCGATTTGATTGACGTATTTAAAAAACAATAAAAATTAAAAAATACAATATTGGTATTTTGATAGAAATCAATTTAAAAAAGGAGAAAGGTTATGCGATTTTCAAGACTTGCTCTTCAGTACCTGCGTAAGAATTTTTGGTATTTGGCACTTGCAACATTAGTTCCGTCTATTGTAATGGGATTGCTTACAGAGCCATGTACTATGATTCAGTTATTTGTAAACTTTGACCAAAGTAAGCTTGTAACTTTTGGCGACGTATTTTTTGCGGTTAGCGAAATAAATTGGAAATCAGTAGTTGCGGGATTATTTGCTTTGCCGATTTTTAGTATATTTTTCAGTATAGTGTGCGGACTTGAGTCTAAACACATGCGTTGGGGTATATTATCGGGAGAAGATTTGTTAAAGCGTGTAAACAATAACTTTTTGCCGGTATTTAAATTGGTACTTGTGTTTATTTTTGTTATGGAGTTATACGCTGTTGTTTGCTCGTTGTTTACCTTTTTATGGGTTAAAGCAATCAAAAAAGCAGCAGTTGCTTTAGGACTTACAATCACAATAAATGTATTATTGTTTTTGGTAATGTTGTGTGCAATGGTGCTTTTAAGTTTGACTTTGCCTATTATGTCAATTACAGGTTTAAATTTAAGAAAAGCTATTGCAGAGTCAATAACACTATTAAAAGGCAAGTTCTTTAGGATGTTATTTGCTATTGTAATACCAACGATAATACCTTATATCCTAATGGCAGTTTTTGCAGCTTATGGTTTTTGGTGGCGAAAAATAATTAATATATTTTTATTTGTATATATTTTCTCATATTATATAACTTTGATGTATACTACTTATTTGGATATCGAAGATATTGATAGGGAAGACCTTAAAAATAAATATTTAAAGTTGGTGGAGGATTAATATGTTAGCAAAACATTCTTTTTCGATAACCGTTTCGAGGTTTTCCTTGTTTTATAAATTTTTGCTGTATTTAACTATTGTTATGCTTATATTTGCTGCGGTTTCTATAAGTTCAATGTACTATATTATGCGACCTATTATACAAGGCGTACAAAATATGCATTTCTTTGAACATTGTATGGATGCATTCCGCTCTATGTTCGGTGGCGATTTAGCTGTTCAAAATTCTGCATTTGGTATTTTGGGACAAGACTTTGCAAAAATTTCGGAAGTGTTTGCAACTAACAGGAACAATGTAGTCGGTGCTGTTTGTGCATTGTTTGCATTTACTTTTTTAGGAAAGTTTTTAATCACAATCGGTCATTATCCGCTTGCAGATGTGTTAAATAATTTTATGAACAGCAATAGCAAATTTGGTTTTACATCAAACCTAATTGCACATTTGAAAAAATCAGTTGCTTACAGCTTTGTAGATACATTGATTTACATCCCTTACATGCTATTGTTGTGTGGTTTGATTTATTTGACATTTTGGGGTGTTGGTAAGTTGTCGGTTGTGTTTGCTTTAACGCTGTGCCTAACGATTTTTATGGTGTTGATTGCACTAAAACGTTCAGTGTTTGCAATGTGGTTACCAACTTATATAAATGAGGAACTTGGTATTTTTAAAAGCTTGCAAAAAGCAATATTGACTAATAAAGATTTGATAATAAAAAATTGGGGCTTGTTTACTGCAATCAATTTTGTGTCTTATATGTTTATTATGTTATTCGGGCTTATTACTTTTGGTATCGGCTTTATTATGGCAACAAGCTTTTTAAACATTTTCTATCAAAGCATCGGGTTGGTAATTTACTATCGTAGGAACGAAAGAAAATACTATATAGATGCCGAAACTGTTATCGACAGCAAGCATTCCGTAAAAGAAGTATATTGATATAAATAAATTAAAAGGCTTAAAGTAAAACTTTAGGTCTTTTTTAAATGTAAAGTTTATTAAACATTAATTTAGGAAATTTTTTACATTAAAATTTAAAAAGGGTATTGTAATGACCATTCAAATGTGTTATACTATTGTTGTAGGATAACTGCAAGATTTGAAAGGAAATTGCATTTTGTAACCACATTTATAATAAGGGACTGCGAGTTGTGGTACACAATGTCACGCCCTCGACCTTTTAGGTTATGGCAGGGGAAGACAGCGGTATCAGGTAGCTAACCCACCTCGAAGAACGAGGTTTTCAAATAGTTTTCTTTCGGTTGAGCGGTACTACACGCTATTTGCGTTTTTGGCATATATCTTTAAGGTATATGCCTTATTTTTTTATTTAACCAAGCCGTGTGTAGTATATATATTTTGCTTAAAAAGCAGTTTTTTCGGTTTAATTTTAAGCCTGAATTTGTCTAATTACATTAAGCGAAAATTTAGCATAATAAAAAAATAGTACCTTATTTATATATTTTTAGGGTGCTATTTTTTATGTAAAGTTTGAAGTATATAAAAATTGTCGTTCACTGCAATAATCGTGTCGAAAATCGGCATTAATTTGCAAATTACCATAAAATGAAAAGATAAAAAATGTACATAGAATATATATAATCTATGTACTTTTAGGAGCGTTTTTCAAGCGCCAAAACTAAATTTTTGGTATAATTTACTTAAAGTTCTTACAAAATGTTTAGTTTAATATTGACATTAATTTACTTTTAATCTTATAATATAATTAATTAAGTACATAGATTATATATATTCTATGTACAAATGTTTCATTTGATATAAAGTGTACTATTAGGAGAAAATAAAAATGAAGAAAACCATAAAAAAATCGTATCTATTTATAGCAATGTTAACAGTAATGATTGTACTGCTTAGTAGTGTGGTTGCCAGCATTTTTATTTCTCCAAATAAGGCGTTTGCTCTGTCAAACCCTAGTTCTGCTGTTCAAGTAGCTAATGGTACAGACTTGTATGATAAAAATACACAATCTTTTAATGGCGTTGCAGTAGCGGATATGCTAGCTAAATTGTTTAAGGGTACAGCTCCGATTGATTATGTAAAAAATCATCCATTTAATCCCAATCCAGATATAAATGCGACAACATATATGGTGGATGCTCCTACAATAAATGGACAGGTTGGCACTAACCATGGTTTGGTTGTAACATTAGGCGGATTAAAGTGGATGGCTGTTTCAATGACTGTGACGGACAGTGTGACATTTGGTGGTAAGGAAGATGTGGTGTTGACATTGTATCTTGCGGATGCTTTCAAAAACTCTCAATTTGAGTCTTCCATTGCAAACGGAACAAAAGGCTGTAATATGTACAGCAGTAGTGATTTGCGTCAAAGCCTTTTGACAGATGATGGGATGTCAATGTTTGTAAGTGGTAGCTTTGCAACAAAATATCTAGTTCAACCAAAAGATATCGAGTATCAACAAATTGAATCGGCTAGAGTTAACCCTGTATGTTCGTATGATTATCCTAATGATTCTTTATTATTGCATCATGGTACTGACGAATGGAGTCCAAATTGGCGTACAGGAAAGTATAGCTATAGCGATTCATATAAAGGTATTTCATATACTGCTTGGGGAAATGATTATATTTGGATTCCTAGTATTATTGAAGCAGGAGGTAAATTTTCTGGTGCTGATGGTGTAGAAATGTATCAGTATTGGAATTTGTCAAATGAGCAAAGGGAAAATATAGGTGCATATCCTACTAGTTGGTTGCGTAGCGGTCCAAATGGAAGTTATAACGGAGTATTTTGTTATACAGGTATAGATTCTACAGATCCTACACCACATAAATTTATAAATACGAATGTTACAAATCAAAGAGGTGTTCGTCCTGCAATCCACTTAAATTTAACTGAGATTTTGGAAAATTCAATTTTCTTTATAAAAGACGTAAATGATTTGACAAGTGTTTTTAACGAGAAAGAGCAAACGGTAAAGAGCATTGCGACGGAAACAAAAGCAGATTGGTATAACAAAGATATTTACGAACATGCAGATAACTATATCAATGTCACATATTCAAATGGTGCGACAGGTGTAAAAGAAGCAGACGAATATTGGGCAAAATTAGAAATTACTCAAAACTATACAAATGCATTGAAAACACAGGTCGATGATGAGGGGATAAAAAATGATTGGTCGTCTGCATATACAGAAATAGTTAAAAAATTGTATGCTCCATGTTTTAGAGGAACGCCGAACACTAGCGACCCAAATCATTTGGAAAGCGATACTGTGCGATGGATAAAAATAACCATAAATAAGGCAGAAATAGATTTTAGCAAAGTCACGTGGAGTCAAAGCGAGTTTGAATATAATGGGCAAATCCAAAGCGTAAAAATAACCTCTGGATTACCATCCTTTTTAACAGCGGAGTATGACCATAATGCTAAGTCCGCAGTGGGAGAGTATACCGCAAGTGTAATCAATTTTACAGGCGGTGACCCTAACTACAAAACATATACAAGGACGGAACTAGCAAATATACCACAACTAAAGCATAATTGGGAGATAACCAAAAAGAAAGTAGCGGTATCATGGACAAAAAAGAATGTGACAATAGG
>OFFL01001190.1_pt1 | contig 20904 bp, 27 predicted proteins | sample 1521391 | NCBI WGS metagenome assembly OFFL01 (sample SAMEA3504082, study PRJEB24116) | mouse gut metagenome | biome: mouse gut; feature: mouse-associated habitat; material: faeces | place: Denmark | collected 2011
TGCCATCCAACTCTTGACCTCGAATTTGATTAACACTTTTTAAGAGACACTAGTGTACAGCAGCAATTGTTTTACGATAAATAAGGCTAACTTATGACTGAACAAGAGAAGATACAAATTCTTATAAAGAAGATAAATGATGCGGATGCCATAGTTGTTGGCACCGCATCAGGAATGTCAGCAGCCGGAGGATTGAGATACTACTATCAGGACGATGACGACTATAAAAAGATTGCAGGCGGACTACGCGAAAAATATGGCGATAAAAATCTCTTTGATGCGTACTACGACCGAAGGATTGCCAAAGGCGAACATTGGGCACTGTTGTTGCGCTCAATAAAGCATCTGTATGACATTGATATTCCGGAAGTATATATCGAACTGTATGAAATCCTACATGGGAAAAACTATTATATTGTGACAACTAATCAGGATGCTCAACTGTTTCGCGTATTCCCTGAGGATAAAATCACACGTCTGCAAGGCGATGCCCGTTACTTCCAGTGCAAGAACCGGTGTCATGATAAAATCTATTATAACAAAGAGATTATAGATGAATTAATCCCAAAGATTCAGAATGACTCGCTTCCCGAAGACTTGATACCCGTATGTCCGCGATGTGGCGGAGAAATGGTTGACTGGGTACGGTCAAGAGAGTTCCTGCAAGGAAAAGAGTATGAACGGGAGTATAACCGCTATATTGATTTCATACGCAGGAATGCAGATAGAAAAATTCTGTTTCTTGAGTTGGGTGTCGGCATGATGACTCCCATGTTCATTAAAGAACCCTTTATGAACATGACATATCAGCTTCCCGATGCCTACTACATAACCGTCAATCCGAAGCATGCCATAATTCCTAAGGAGATAGCTTCCAAAAGTCTGGATATTCAGGATGACATCGCCTTTGTACTGAAGGGGGTTCTCGGCAAGTCAACCGACAATCTCCGGCGTCAGGATAAAGACAATATATTTGATTCAGGAAGAATTTATTGATATGATTGAGATACAGCCTGTTGTTCCGGAAGATATACCCGAAATAATGAAATTGGTTTCCGAGTGTTGGAAGGATTATTTCGCCGACACATCAGAAGCCCTGCTATATGCCGCTTGTGGCATGATTGTAAGAAACAATTACTTGGAACCGGATCTGTCATTCAAGGCGATTGAAAACGGTAAGATTGCAGCAATCGTGTTTGCAGGAACGGCAGATTCAGTTTCCAATCCCGAAAAGTTCTATGAAGACCGATTGTCTGTACTTGAAAAGGGAGAAGGCGAATGGCTTAAAACTCAACGTGCATATCACATAAAAGCCGATACTGAGTGTAAAAAATTGCTTGATGACACAACGTTTAAGCTGGCATTGTTTATGAGTACCGTCAAAGGCAGCGGTCGTCTTCTTCTGGATCATCTTATTGGAATTCTACAAGAAAAAGGTTATAAAAGAATGGCCCTGTGGACAGACACAAGCTGTTCTTATGACTATTATCCTTCTCACGGATTTACACAACAGTCAAGCCTGAAAATTCCAGAATACTCCACACCAGATGAAGACTATGTACTCATGACATTTACAAAAGAAATCTGACATGTTACAGAATATTGAAAAAGCACGGATAAAACTTAAAAATACGGATGCCATACTGATTGGCGCAAGCAACGGTCTGTCCATTTCGGAAGGATATAATATTTTCGCCGACAACGAGATGTTCCGCCGCCAATTTGGTGATTTTAGAGACCATTACGGCATAAAATCAGTGCTTGATGGAGTATTTGCCAAGCATATATCCCATGATGACTATCAGAAATACGTTGAAAGGCTCGTGAAACTCTGGGTCGATGATTATATCCCGTCTGTAGTTATGACCGATTTGCGTGCCATAGTAGGCGACAAACCATGTTTTGTGCTGACTACAAATGCTGATGAACATCTGGAAAAAGCAGGATTCCCGCCGGATAATGTCTGGGAAATAGAAGGAACGTTCCGGGATCTTGTCAAAGGCGACGCACCAAAAGACAAGCAGCCCCGCCTGAATGAATTTATTTCTCATTGGCATGGTAGGAACATTGTGTTGCTCGAACTTGGCATAGGCAGTCTAAACAGGCTTATAAAGCTGCCTATGATGCAGCTTGCCTTACGCGAGACTGATGCGACATATATCACACTAAATCTTCCACATGAGATTTATGTTCCTGATGAAATTGCGGCTAAATCCATCGTACTCCCCGGAGACATTGCAGATACATTAAAGCAGCTCAATCAATGAACATCCCTCAATCAGAGATAAACAGGCTTCAGCCCACTGTAAGAAATGAATTCTTGCGGTGGGATGATTATATGTATAGTCATATCAGGTTCAATATGCCGGATAGCGAAATACATGCAACGGCACATTGCGAACGTGTACTTCTGTATGCACTGATATTAGGTGATGATATATTAGGCAATGACAGCATAGGTTTTGAGATTCTCGCTCATGCGGCGATATTTCACGATTCATGCCGACAGGATGAATATCTCGACACTGGGCATGGTGCAAGAGCGGCGGTATATTACGAACAGTTCTGCCGTGTAAACAGAGGAATTTCTTTTCATCCCGAATCGGTGTATCTTATGCGGTACCACGACCTTGATGACGCTTTAGGGAAAGAGGCTATCCGAAAACACTTCGGTTCGGAGGCCGACAGGGTGCTGAAGCTTTATGCAATCTTCAAAGATGCCGACGCCCTTGACCGATGGAGGCTTGGGAATAGAGGTCTTGACCCTGAATACCTGAGGACAGCCAAGGCTAAAAACATGACAGACTATTCCCATCGCATCGTCAAAGAAACTATGTCCACCGAATTGATTGATAAGATAGAAAAGACTGTGAATGATTTGATAAATTTGGCAGATAGTGAGTTATGACTTTTAGAACAAATCTTTCTGGTGTAATGAAGTATAAATCATTCGTTCCACCTAAAATATCAGAATATTCATTTGATTCCGACAAAACGGTGTTGGCGGAGTTATCAGCTGAGTTTGCCCGGCTTGATAAATGTATAATTGATTTATCAGACGATCAAAGAACCCGACTGATTAAAACCGAAGCTCATGATTCATGGCTGCTTTCGAAAGACACCCCAAGTAATCCTTTCTCATTTTCATTGTTTCAGCCCAATGAGAATAGTGAGAATCTGGCGCATGCAACTGATTATGCTGTGGAGGCTGTCACCGAGTTGCCAATAAGCTCACGCCTGATACGCAATGTTCACTATATTGTCTGCCAAAGCCCGGACTATGACAAAAAATATCGTGGAGAATACAGAACATCGCCTGTCTGGATTGGTGGCGTTGATGCTGTGCTTACAGATGCTTTGTTCGTGCCTCCGGTGGCAGAGGATATGGACTTTGCCATTACAGATCTTGAGAATTACATTAACTATTCGCCTGAAAATGTATTTATAAAGGCTGCTGTAATCCACTATCAGTTTGAGATGATACATCCCTTCATTGACGCAAATGGAAGAATCGGGCGTCTTCTCAATATTTTGTTTTTACTGGCAAACGGTGTTTTGTCATATCCGGTATTATTGCAATCTCATGTCATCGCAAGAGATTACAATCGGTATTGCAATGCCATTCAATACGTCAATGAAAATGGTGACATATCCTTGTGGATAAAATATTGGCTTGATCTAATGGCAGAATCCGTAAAATATACCATTCAGGCTATCAAAAATCTGGACTATTATGATTAAAGCATTATTTTTCGATATAGATGGCACTCTCGTCAGCTTCAAGACTCACACAATACCATCTTCAACCATCGATGCTTTGGCTGTTGCAAGAGCTAATGGAGTGGAAATATATATTTCTACAGGAAGGCCATTAGCCCTCATAAACAACATCAGTCAGATTGAACATTTGATTGACGGCTTTATAACAACAAACGGTGCATACTGTTTTGTCGGAGAGACAGCTATTTCATGTAGCCAGATTCCTAAAAATGATGTCTTGTTTGTTCTTGACAAGTCAAATGAATTGCATTTCCCATGTATGGTAGTCGGGGATACGAATCTCACAATGTATAATACGGCATCAAATCCGGAAAAAGTAAAACATATAGCTGAAATGCTTAATGTGCCTGATATAGAATATGAATTACCTGTTGAAGATGTATTAAACCAGAGAATTTTGCAGCTAACACCTTTCATAAGCGAAAAGCAGGAATCCATGATACTGCCCCATCTTGGAAACATCGAGTCGGGGCGATGGTGTCCGGATTTCGCTGATTTCACAGCCAAAGGAGTAAGTAAAGCCAAAGGGCTTAGAGAAATAGCTGCATATCGTGGATTCGATTTATCAGAAACCATGGCTTTTGGCGATGGAGGTAATGATTTATCGATTATTATGGAAGCCGGAACTGGCGTTGCTATGGGAAATGCCAATCAATGACTGAAACAGGCGGCAGATTATATTACATCATCAGTTGATGACAATGGCATCTATAATGCTCTAATAAAATTTCATGTAATATGAAAAATAAAGGCAGTATCATGAGTGCTACATGATACCGCCCTTAGCAATCGTTTAATTTCAAATTAAATTACATCATAGATGTTTATATCCAAATCCGGTTGATGAATAAGACAACGCCGAAACACGTTTAGCATAGCAATATTCCGGTTCAGCTACCATTGACTTTTTCTGGTCGTCAGATGTTGAAGGAGCGTCCACTTTGGTGGTATTGACTTCTACGGAGGAATCCTGTTTGTTTTCAACGCCGTCCTGCTCCTCCCTTTTCGGTGCCAGTTCGGCGGTGATTTTGCGGTCGAGGGCGGCAAGCTCGGATTTGAGCTGTTTCAACTCGTCATCCTTGCCCCATGTCTTGGCGATAATGGCTTCGAGCTGGGGAACATCGGCTTTGAGTCTGGCGGTGCGTTCCTCATACTGGGCGATGATGCCGGGTATCTTTTCCAGAGCGTTGACGAAGTTCATGCAGGCGGCGTGAGTGTCACTCATGGCGATGAAACCGTTGTTGTACTTGTATTTCAGGCTGCCTTCGACTACAAAGCGGTTCTGCACACTCTCGTGACCGTCAACCACCGTCGGCTCGGATATGATGGAAATCGGGAATCCGTAAATCTCACCGATACGCTGGTAACGACGGTTGGTGTTGGTGTTAATCGCCAGACCTTGCAGGTGGATACCCATATTCTTTTCATCGGTAAGCCGGCAGGAGTCGATGGTGAGGTTGTTTATCGGGTTGCCGTCCTTGTCACGCTGTACCACAGCCTCGTAACGGGCATAATCGGCTTTCATCTGCGCAACCGTCGCCTCGTTGTTGGCTATGTCGTGGGTAATCATCTGCAACTTTGACCCGGAATCAGCGCGTCCCTTGCCGAATGATTTGCGCTCACTCTCCAGCGAGGCTATCTGCAAGTGGTATTTTGCAGAGTATGTCGCGAAAGGGAAATTGCCTTGACAACGCAGTTATGGAGAATTTCTTCGGGCATCTATAATCGCCAAAACGAAACGTGCAACTTTCTAAAACGAAACGAGCAAAACTTCTCTTTTTTCGCTTCCTTTTTTCTCTGACTCATTCGACCGCTTAAACACCAATTAAACGCTGATTAAAAGCCTTTGAAATTGGCTTAAAATCAGCGTTATTTTCATGCCTTTTATTTGGTCAAGTCAGCAGATTTTTGTAACTTTGAAGTAGTTAAATTGATCTCGTTTGCACTTGCTTTCACACGTTCAGATCAAACCTTACAGTTTCATTTCCGGCCAGAAGTTCGCGCGTTCTTTCTATGTTGTTGGCATAAATGTGAACATTTCCCAGATTCAGCGTTATAGACTTTAACGGCGCTTCGATTTGTCGCGCTATCAAATATAAATGGTAAATGTCAGCTGGCAAACCTAAGTTTGCGTCACTGCTTCTCTGATAGGCTGACAAAACGAGTTCTCCATCATCGAGCTGGAATTGAATGAGGCTTAAGCAAGGAGCTTGGTTGGTTTCCGCTCCTGTTGCTCCTAGGAACAGCACATAGTTTTTGCTGCTCCGTTTTTCCCGGTTGATTTGCTCAATCAAAGCCGGCAGTTTCTCAAAATAGGTCGGATAACTGTTAATGAGGATTTGCCCGCAATAATCCCACCAGTTTATCCCGGCTTCTCTGTACTTGGTCAGGTCTCTTTCTCCAGCCATAAACAGGGTTAATTCATTGCGCAGCTTCTTGCGCGCGATGTTGTGTCCCTCGAAAATCTCCAGCAGGTCACAAGGCGTTAAATGCAGCTGCTCATTGAGCAAATACATTATGTCACCTTTTTTATTGCTCTGTCGTTTGCCGTGCTGCAATATCTTGCCGAGCATGGCGTAATACTTGTTTGGTGTCATTCAATGCGAATATAGTCCATTTCTGTGAGTTCTGTGGCATATCTTCGGCCGTTCGTAGTGAAACGCTTTTGCAGTCGCCCCCAGACGCTTCACTATGTCATAAATATTGCGCTCGCTGACGTTGTAACGCTCGGCCAAGATTGCGACAATATAACTGACCTTTTCGCCTCGTTTCCGCGCATTCTGGTAGTCCTCAAACAGTCTTACATATTTGTGATCGCTCGGCTTTGCTCCGGCGTCCTCCAGCTTTTCAATTACTCCACCGCATAATTTTAATGCTTCGTACACTGTCATTCAGCATTTTTTCGTAATTTTGCAACTCCTACCACATATCAGCAGAAGCACCGAAGCACGAGTCAAAGGCTTTTAGCCCCCGGCTTATGTGCTTCGGTGCATTGTGTTTGTATGTGGTAGGATACTGCAAACTAAGCCGGGGGCTTTTTCTATGCCTCCGCTTTGTAGGCGAGTCAGAGTCGCGTTATCATCATATCGTTAAATTTAGCTTGATAGTTCAGCGTGTTTGTGCGCTGGCGTATTTCCGCGCCCCACATTGGTGCCGCTTCCCGGTACTCATCAGCGAGCCACTGGCAGAGCTCGACAATCTGCGACTTGTCGCTTGTGAAATAAACGTATTTCGTACCTTTAAGCAGCCGCAACACGTTCAGATAGTCGGTCAGCTTCCAATAATTCTCATACATTCCGCACTCTGTCGTAAGATACGGCGGGTCCATGAGGAACAACACACGTGGATTGTCACGGTGCAGGTCAAACAGATCCTGGTAATCAAGATGCACGACTTCCAGTCCGTCCAGATAGCCGTCGGTGCGGTAGTCACCGCTGTGGACGCGGTTATACATCGTGTGTCTGCGCAGTTCGTCCAGGCTCTTGGCCCACTTGCCGGAGAAAAGCACGGAGCGACCTATTGTAAGAATATCGGCATAGCCATTTTGTTTCTCATAGTCGTGCACTATATCCAGGACGTCGGCGCACTGCCGGTCTGAGAGGCGCTTGTTGGGTTCAACACCAGTTAAACACTCTTTAATTGCCCTTAAAATTCCATTGGTCTGCTCCACGGCCGCCAGTCTGTCGACATAGCGGTCGAAGTCGTTGTACACCACCCGGCACCCCGGGAGCACCCTTTTTGCCGTGTGCGACAGCAGCCCGGAACCGCCGAAAAGGTCCACCACCGTATCAATCTCACCTACTGCCTGCTCCAGCACCTCGATAAAGGTCCGGAGGAAATAGCGCTTCTGCCCCATGAAGGGAAGCGGCGCGCATTTGTAGATCCTATCCATTTACAAAATCTGTTTGACCATATTAAGTTTTCATACAGTGAAACATGGCCTATCAGGATAGCCGGTCTTGAAATCGTACGCCTCTATATCCTCCTTGGACCGGAGCCCCCTTATCGCTGCTGCATGCTCACGTGTGGCATTGTTGCAGTCTACAGTATAGATCTCAATCTGTCTCAGGATTCCTACAGCCTCTGTAATCGGCATGATAAAACGATGATCGCCGAGCCATATGCTCGTCTCTGTCCTGCCGCTTGCCTGCTCCACCGATATGGAGTTCATCAGCCCCACACGCGTAGCCTTGTCAAGCCATCCGGAGACACCTCCGATGCTGATCGTGTTTACAGCCGAAGAGCGGTCGTACTCCTCTAGCTCTTGGAGTTTGATAATCCTGAGTTCTTCGATAGACGGCTCATACATCCTGAGGACAGGGATCCCTGTCTCATCCTCCAAAATTAACAGCCCTCCATCCTGCCCTTCCAACAATTCTTTGTAATACTCCATGGAGATCTCTACACCTCCATCAACCGGTTTGCTATAGAAGCCATCCCTCCAATACATATTGTCGCCTTCCATTTTTTGTAATATGTCTGTTATTAACCTTTGCCGACAGCTATCCAAAAGAACCTTTCCTTGTTTTTTTGGTTGGCTGACACTTTAAAACTGCCTGCTGATTTGTTGCATATGGTTCTGCCGACATAATATGTCTGATATGAACTGTCAGCAGTGGTCAGTATTGAATAAGAGGTGTCGACAAATGAGTGTGGGAAATATATGGTCTGTACACCATAGGTATCCTGATTATCAGACGGGTGCCCCCACTGTATTAAAAATCCGTCATGAAATCTGTAATAGCCGTTTTCAACAAGCCGTTTTGATAGAGCCTCGTGTTTATGGCTGTTTATCACTCCCGTCAGGACCGCCTCAATTGCCGCCTTTGTCACTGTGGCGTCACTACCTTTGGGCGCCCTTATATTAACAGCCGCGGGGTTTGTGAGCCCGCCGTTGTTGCTCCATGTCAGATTGCCGGACGAGTCCACCACAGGTGTGAACACAGCCCCCTTGTCTCCTTTATCCCCCTTGTCTCCTTTGAGGTCCTGGAGCTGGGATGAGAGCAGATAGTCCCCCTTAGGCTGATAGACAGAATCATGGTTGTGGCTGCCTCCTGCCTTGCTGTTCCATGCAGACTTCTCGGCATCCGTCACAAACCTGTGTGACGCGTCCTCATTCACCTGTGCCGCCGTATGCGTGTGCGTTGCCGGCGCGTAATTACCTTTAGGCTGGTAGGTGGAGTCATGGTTATGTCCAGATGGCGATGCTCCTACCTGTGTGGCAGTCACCTGATGCGGATTGTCCCTGCTGCTGATATGTGAGATTAGCGATGACACCGCCTTCATGAGTTTACCGAAAGCAGATGACAGCTTCTCTCCGCTTGACAGGTCTGTCAGAGACGGTGCCATCGTGTAGGTGGGGGTCTGGTCATTTGTCGCAACATTCGGGACATTGCCGAGCCCGACTTGCGATTTGTTGACACGGTGTGGATTATCGGTGTCCGAGACATGCATACGTATACCCAGCTCCAAAGTGTCTGCCCTTCCATCGAGCGAGTCAATGCTCATCTGCTGGTCCCTGTCCGTATCATGCAGTGCTGAGATCTCTTTGTCCTGTGACGAGTCCTTCGTATGGATGACCTCAACTTCGGCATTCAGTGAATCAATCTCCGTTTGTTGCCTCTCATTCTCGGTCTCCAGATCCTCGATACACCCGGATATATTGTCAAAACGCTCATCCGATGTCTTCTTGTGCGTCTCATAATCTCCCTTTAGTTCAATGTGTTGCCGTTCCAGCTCATGCCCTTCCGAAGCGACATACTTGCTGTTGAGCTGCTCCGCTAGCCCCTCCACCTGTATTACGGGGATAATGCTTTCCTCCTTGTGCACGTAGCTATCGAGCCAGTCGGCGAACTGCTCCTCCGTCGGGTACTTCCCACGACGGAACCACGCTTTTAGCTGTGCTATTGTCCTTATTGCCATAATCTCGGGTATTTATTTATGTCTACTTAACGCGCATTATGTATGCCAGCACATAATATGGGGGGCGGTTCTCGTGAGCTTCACCCTTGCCATAGTCCAGTGTGTTTATCCCATGAGGTGAACACTCGAATATTGTTGTGGCATTAGGCCAGGAATTGCTGCCGTGCCCTTTCCAGTCTCCGCTTCCCCCTTTCCACAGCATCTCCTCATGGCTGTGACGGGGTATTGTCTCCTCCGTGAGCGTCACTTTCTTCAGTCCGCCGCCGGTCCCGGGGCTCTCATAGTCCCGGTCACTGTCATGGAGACCGACAACGAAACGTCCCCTCAGGTCAGGTACCCTGAAATAACCATCCTGGGTCGTGTACCTTACGCCGTTCGCGTTTACCGCAGTGTTGAATGTCGAGCCAATGGCATTGAACAGCTCCGGATGATCGGACTTCCTTAATGGCTGTCCGTCACATAGCACATAGCCTTGTGGCACCCGGGAACCGGCCCACATCTGGACTATCCCCAACGGTGCCGGCTGAACGGTCGCCAGCTCATTGCGGAGCGACCGGTTCTCGTCCATCAGTCCCTTTATGCTCTTAATGTCTGTGAAGCTCTCCCAGGTGTAGTTTTCCTCTCCTATGCCGGGCGCAAGACTCCGGCGCGTGTAGGCTTTCGGGTAGTCCGTATTATTGGCACTTACCGGGATTGCTTCTTGTTTCACATACATGCCGCTTGTGGTCGGTCCGCCATCCCAGGGCAGAACCTCACCCTCCGGCGCGTTCTTGGTCCTTACGAATACATAGCCAGCCCCCCTGCGGGTCCCCTCGCTGTTGGGCTCGCAACCCCAGAGAACCACACGGTCGCCTCCTATGTTGCCGGCAATGGCTGCAAGTGCCACCAGTTTTTGCAGATAGTCCAGCGTCTCGCAGTCCAGAGGAAAATCTTTGTTTGCCTGTGTCAGAAAATTACCTAATATTTTGTCCATTGTCATTTATGGTTTATAGCGTAGCGTTTGCCCGCCAGTTTATACATGTTCAATATTGCCCGTAGTCTCGTTTCCGTCTCGGCCGTCCACAGTTCCTCCGGCACCGTCACCCAGAAGTCATAACCGCTCGTGCCGTTGAATCCCTCCCGGTGTATGCTCACCGCGCCCGCGCCTCGCCGCGGCACCATCACCCACCGGTCCATATCGCGAAGCCATACCGCCGCAGCTTCCCGGTTTCCGACACTGTCGCTGTCCTCTATCTCTATGCGGCGCAGTCCCGGGTCAAACTCATCATTAAGTGCCCCGCACAGCTTGCACACCTGCCCGTTATGTCTCAGCCGGTAACTTGTTGCGCTCCTGTATGCGCGCAGCTCCTGGAGCAAACGCCCCAGCGGGCTGACCCCGGCATATATCAGAGCCCCGGAAAGCGGGCGCCGTAGCCACGTCGGCAATGTCAGCAGCGCCAGCCGCTTGATATTTACATTATAGGTTCTGTCAGCCTTGTTCGTCATACGCTTTCATGTTTACAGTTATCGCCCCTGGTCTGAAATAGCCCGCTGCGGGGGTCAGACGCGCGTTAATCTGTGTCGTTGTACTCTCGTTTACGGCCTGCGCGGTGCTACCCCGCAACTCCACTATTTTCACCCCCTCTACCTCTTGCAGGCGGTCAACGAGGGCCATATTCGTATATTCGCCGTTAAAAGGCAAATTCTCAATATAATCGCAGATCACATCACGGCATGCGGTTTGAACAACGGCAGGATCCAGCATAGCATTGTAGTAGATATCCACAGTACAGTCGAATGTGTCCGCCTCCATATTCACAAGTGCGGTGCGCACGCCGGCATCCTTAATCTCGTTTATATAGGCTTTCAGCTGCTTTTCCTGTTCCGCTGTTATCGGTTTGCGCACTCCGCCACTCTCTCCGGCTACTTTTATTGTCAGCAGACTGGCATCCTTGCTCTCCATAGCGACCGCATGTTTTACGACACACGCCGCCGCTATATCCCCCTCAGTCATTCCGGTAGTGTCGTATGTGTCGCTGTCCTGTTCAAGCTCGTGGCCTGCCATGAAGCGGAGCACCTTATCGCGGTACCATTTCGGGCGGTGGGCTATAAGTTCCTCCAGTTCCGCCGTTACCTCCGCTTTGTGCCTGCTTACAAGCCGCTCGACGCTCCAGGCACAGACCGCCCAGACATAAAGCAAAATATTTTCAACACTTGCCGCACCGAATATGTCGCCGAACTCTGAGCCCGGGGTAAACCCGTACAGTTCCGCCGCAGACTCATTGCGCATAAACTCGCGTGCGATCTCTGTTTTAATTTCGTTAATATTGCGTGCCATTTTACTACTCATTTAATAGCTGTTTAATCGATTTTTAATCGCTCTGCCTAAGCAGAGAAATGCTGTTTAACTCACGATAAAATCTATTTCAATGCCCATAAAGCCAATACCGCCGTAAGGGCAAGCCGCCATATCTTCCGGGCTTATTTCGGTTGCCGGCTCCACCTTGTGCGCCTTGTAAAGTTCAACGGTTCGGGTGTCTCCACCCTCCACCGGTACCGGAACTATCAGCACACTCCCATCCTCCAGCCGGTCGGTTATGCTCATACCGTTAGCCTCTGCCAGTGCGAGCACCGTTTCAATGTGTCCGCCCGTTTGCAGGGCAATATCAAGCAGTGTTTGCCTCTCTTTCGCTGTCGTTCTCATCGTTCTATGCTGATAGTTCCGTCAGTCTCCATTACTACACGCTCACAATCGACCCCGCAACCGCGTAACATCTGGCGAACCTCACCGGGCCACATTACATCGGGCTGACCGGCGCGAAGTCTGCCGGCTTCACCGCCTAAAAGGGGGTGCTCCTTAATGTCTCCGCGCATGGTGGTGACAACCGCCTCGGCGGTTTGCCCCTCGGTGTCTCCAATCGCTATGCGGCCGTGTTCGGTCAGCAGGTCGCCGGTGATACTGTCAATTAACATGCCTTTCATCGCTGTTGTTATTTTTTCGGTTGCTCATAATCGGTGCTGAATATCTCGTAATCTTCATCGCTGACCGCGCTGATTTCAACTACCTGATAATTGGCTTCTGTCATTTGGCTGAGGGAATAACTTCTAATCACAAGCCGCCCGATATTCAAAGCGTCTAAAAATTCGCTGTGAACTCTCAGAGCCTCATTTGCTTCCAACAGCTTGCGAACTTCCCGCACCTCATTGGTCGGCCATTTATCGGCTATCTCTCCACCCTCGACACATTGCAAGCCCAGCACGATATTAACCGCCCAATCGTCGGCGTTTATATACTCTTTCACCGTGCCGTCTCTACCGGTCAGAGCCGTGCTTATAATCCTATGTTCTCGGCTGGCTGCTGCCACTGCATCGGCAAATGTCAGCCCCACGCCGTTTTCTCGCTCCAGTCTGAGGGGGCAGAGTACCCAGCCCCTCCCAATATTCCGGGTCGGTGATAGGCTGCCCAATCTCGTGCACGGTTATGCCGTCACGCTCAGGACTTCCGCCCAGTTCCTTGAAGCGTATAAGTTTTTTAGCCATGTGCTGCCCCCAGCTCATAGCTGCAAGATCTATGCTGACAGGTAATTTTTTACCTCCTAAGCTCGGTTGTGGAATTAGGCTCATGACATTGCTAATTGTGTGTCGTTTAGCGCTCCCATAAGGGTCTCCAAAATAACAGCCTTGACCTTTTCGGTACTTTCGCCGACGGTCGCGGTGTGTATCTCGAAGCGCTCGACAAGTTTGTCAATATTTACAGTTATGTTTCTTATTTTTCCGCCTCCGTCACTGCCGGATCCTTTGCCGCCTGTTCCACTCGCACCGCTCAGAGTGTTGCCGGTCGGGTTGACTTCCGGAACCGTCACCCCCGGAACCGTCGCACCGCTTCCGTTGGTTGTTGGCTTGTTTCCTTTGGGACTCTTTTTGCCCTCTTTTTGGGCGGACTCTGCCATTTCGGCATTGTAAGCCTCATTAAACGCCTGACCCACCTGTTTGCCGTAGTCACTGAAACCGGCTTTTAACTTTTTCAGGGCTGCATCTATTCCGGAGGGGGATAAATTGAACGCTGCTTTTATCAGGTCGCCGATTGCTCCAAAAGTGTTTTTAGCAAGTTCGCCGATACCGGTAAAACAAGCCTTGAACGCCGCCCATGTGCCTTTGAGAACCGCGCGGAACTTTGCCGACGTGTTCCAGAAGTAAACGCCTATTGCGATGAGGGCGGCAATGGCTGCCGCTATCCAACCAACTATCGGAATACTGCTAATTGCGACCGAAACGGCGCGACAAGCTGCCGAGGCAGTAGTGGCAAAAGTTCCGAAAGCTGTTGAAGCAATGCCGGAGAATGTGGCGGACGCTGTGCCACTCGTCACAAGTGACAATATGAGTGCGCCCAGACCTTTCAGAGCGTTAAAAACTCCTACGGTGGCAAATCGAATTAACCCTATTGTTGCGCGTCCCATATTACCGATAAAGCCCAGTGATACCATGTTGGTAGTTGAGAGTGTGCCGTTCATCAGCGCGAAGTTAACGCCGGCTGCACGAACCCAACCCACAACACTGCTCCACATACTTGCCCATTTGAGATTTTTAATTAACAGCATTAGTCTCCAGCCTGCTGTAAGTAATGGGGCAAGTTGAGCAATCGGCACAAGTGCAGAAGTCAGGACACCGCACCATAACGAAAAATCGCCGGTGGCTTGGAATATGGTAATTTTGAAGTCCTCAAATTGTTGGTTTACTCGTGCCTGACGCTCGGCGTAACTATCCATAACAATAGCCGCCTGCTCTGTGGCGCTATTAGTCCCGGTCACTGCTTCCGTAAAACCTCGCAGGGCATCCGTGCCTTGAATAAGAGCTCGCGCGGCGTTGGCGTTCTCAACCCCGAAGAATTTAGATAACAAAGCGGAGTCGTTGAGCATTGGTTTAAGCATTTCCAAACGCTCTTTTAGGCTCTTGGAGTTGTCGCCTAATGCCACAACGTCAATACCTGCCTTTTCCAGTTCCTCGCGTGCCTGCTTTTCAACAAATCGCCCTTTGCTGAGCTGACCCAACACGTTACGGAGTGCAACACCACCTTCACTCGCTTTTTTACCGGCTTTGTCAAGCACCTGTATTGCGGCGTTTGTTTCCTCAAAGCTGACGTTAGCCGCTTTTGCTGCCATACCGCACTGCTGGAGGGCCGCACTTATTGCCGGAAGCTCTGCGGATCCTGCCTGACCTGCTGCCGCCATTACGTTCATCATACGCGCCATTTCCTCGCTGGCGGCCATTGGGTCCTCCATACTTACGCCGTACTGGTTCATCGCCGTAGTCAGTACCTGTGCAGCCGCCACACCGTCACCACTCATCAGCTTGCTGGTCGTCTGTATGCAGCCGCCCATTGCGCTGAGTGCTTCGGGATATTTACCCAGTTCCGGGCTAAGCTGTGAGAGCAGTAGTTTATAACCCTCGACGGCTACGCTGGCATCAGTACCGAAAGCCTTTGCACTCTGTCGTGCAAAGTTCTCAATCTGTTTCAGTCCGTCACCTGTAACACCTGCAACCGCGCTGAGGTCGTGCATTTGGCTGTCCAGTGTTACACCTGCACTACTGAGCTGATTAAATCCGTCTGCAATGCTCTGGGCTATATTTTTGGCATAATCAAAACTACCCAATACGGAAGCAAGCCCGGTCATTCTGTCCCGTGCTCCTTCAACTTGACCCGTAAAACGGCCGGTCGCATCCGTCATGCCGTTTATATTGTTGGTAAAGTTGCCGCCTATATTAAAAATATAGTCAAAAACGCTTGCCATATCGGTGATTTTTATTATATTTGTGGTGTATTACAATTAACACGGTTTATTATGTTCGACTTAATTTTTTCACTTATTGCAAAGTTGGGCGCATTGTTTGTTATGATTACCCTGATTTTTATGGTAGTCGGCTTTTTCCGTGTTATGTTTAAGGGGCGTGGTAATGGTTCGTCTAATAACCCCGGCGACTCCTCAATGTGGGGCTAACTCTTACCCTCGCCGAACAGTGACGCGATAAGCTCCGCCCGGTTTCGGTTTCTCCAACGCTCCAGCCATATAGCCTCGCAATAGAGCTGTGCCCATTCTTCCTCCGTCTCTATTTTAGCAATATCGACGTTTAGATTAGCGCGGATCAGGGCGCACCCCTTGGCGAAGCCGTCCTCCTCGTCAGACTCCGCCAGTGTGTGCGCCTCTACAAGTTTTTTATTAGACCCTGGAAGCCGTTGAGCACTTCACCCAACTTCTTTTGAACAGCCATGAAGAGCAGCGCATCGGTGCGCAGTTCCTTACTACCGCCCAGCCAGCAGTTGTCGAACATCACTTTACCGGCTTCCACTTCGTCGCTTTTTGCAACCTTGGTTACAGCCTTGAGAGTCTCCAGAGTGGGACGCTTGAAATAGCCGATATGCACCTCGTCGCCGTCCTGAATTTCAACTGCGAAACTTTTGCGGTGCTGAGCCTTGAAAGCGTCAACCTGTGCTTCGGTCAAATCGCCGTTAAATACTTTAGGGGTGTTGTTAACCTTTTCCATGCTTTTTAATCGGGGGTTAAATGTTTTTTTAATCGATTTTAATCGCTCTGCCTAAAACAGAGAATAACTGTTTAAGTTTGATTATTATTGACCGTTAAGGGGGTCAACCCTTAACGGCCTTAAAAGGGTGCGAAATGGGGATTATGCAGCTTTGCCTCATTCGATATGTGAGGGAACGAGCGGAAGTTCTACCTCCTGCCCGGTGTCTCCCTCTTTCCACTTGCGGGTATTGCTTGAAATATGGCAGTTGCGGATCTTGTCAGTTACCACGACCCCATTTTCAGGCAAATAACTCACCTGTATTTCAATGGGTGGGAGGTCTTGCAGTCGTCCGTTCACGCTCTGGGATTGAAGCGCCACAACTTCCTCGTGGTAGAGGGTAATTTTAGCGGAGGGGGTTATACGTCCTTTTGCACGTCCCACCGGGTGACGCCCTGCGCCCCACTTGTTAACGATTTCCTGCTCATCGCCATACTCCACACCTGTAATGCCGGTAACAGGCACACCGCCGACAAGTACGACAATATCAGCCCACGCAACTAACATGCCGTTAACCATAGGCACGCCGTTTTTAATGCTTACGTTCATTGCTTTTGCCTTTTGTGTTTAGGTTATACGGATTTAGCGAACCCGATTTTTATTCTTATATGTCGCATAACCGGGACTGCAACATTCTTGATTACGAACTCTACCAGGCTGGTGCTTGCGACATCCTGCTCCGGGTCTATCTCAACTTTGTAGCCGCTAAGTTCCCCGGCTCGTTCCATAGCCTCGAGGGCTTGGTTTGCCACAGTTTCCAAATGCGCCACAGTATAGCTTGCCAACTGTCCGGTGGAAGCGTCCACATATACGTTGCCGCCGAGTTCCGGCTTCACGTATGTACGTATGCCGCGCACAGCCTTATCCATAGTTCGCACGCTCTCAATGGCTGCGTAGTCGCTGATTGCGGAGTCCATTGTGTGGCTGTCATTCATATAGCTTCCGGCTTGCCCGGTATGAGTGATAAAGAACAGATAACGCGCCGTGTCAAGTGTCTCGAGCAATGCTTTATCCACATCGCGCAACAGTGTACCGTCACCGAAAGCCGGGAGACTTACACCGGTGGGGAACTCTTTGATCCACGCAATACACTGGTGAACTTTAGCGCTGCTCAGTAAGCCCATAACGACACCCAGACCGCTGACGCTCGCTTTCCCCGTGTTGGTCTTGTCGTCATACAGTTCAGCGCCTTTACCGCTTCCTGCCTGACCTATCACCACGCTGACGCGGCTTTTATTCTCACCCGCAAGGTTAACCGGCATTGTGTTGAGCGTGCCCACTTTCGGGGCGTACACGACAGACAGTTCCGCCTCCTCCCCGGCAAGTGCGTCCGCGACACCCTGCAGGGCCGTGAGGTCGTCACCGCTAAGGGTGCGGTCGCCACACCATACGCCGATCTGACGGATACGGCCGGCCGCAAAGTTCTGCACTGTCTTAAGCTCGGCGAATGTCTGGGACTCACCCTGCGGCTTCTCGAAGATCGCCACATACAGGCTTACAGCCGGGTTAATTCGGTAAAGTTCGCTGAGCTGATAGTGAAGCACACGCACGCCCCAGCTTGCTGCATCCTCCTTAATACCCGCAGCCTCCGCCGCGTCAATGGTGCTGAGTGGCTGCACGTGGTCGGTTTTGAACGCGGCCGGAATATCTGCCGCCGGAAGATAGACCACAAAACCGGTTATATGGTCCTCACCGGGCAGAGACTTGGGGACATTGCCGTTCTGTCTCTGTATATTCAGACTTGTTGCCATTACGCTTCCACTTTTAAGGGTACTGCCGAAAATCCCAGACTTTTGCCATGGTTTCGGGCGTCATTTTCCTGTTTGAAACACTGGCCGTCGGCTGTCACCCATACTGCCGGGAGACTGTGACGCCGGCACGCTGCTTTACCCACAGCAGTAAGGGCGTCAGTTTCCGCCTTTGCTTTGGCGCGGGCTGCTTTCAGTTTTGCGACCAGTTCCGGCTCGGGCTGGTTCTTGCCTTTGCCTGACTTTTTCGCCGAATCTGTCTCTAAGGTTGCCGCGACGTGTGCCATCTCCTCCGCAGTGACGGCGCCGGCTTCATTAATCGTTGCCAGATTTTCCGCTGCGATTTCGGCTGTTGTCTTTTCTTTTGTTTCGTTGCTCATATCTTTTTACGTTTTAGATTATATATTTTCCACCCTGCTACTGACAGGATCAGAACTGCAGCCAATATCAGGGTGGCGACTTTCAACCGTTCCCACAGGCTCGGGGCTTTGGTAGCTGTTACCGTCACTTCGTCAAGCGTGCCGCCGTCAATGGTCTGCACCGCTTCGGTTTCGGTCTCGGCTTTCTCCTCGGCGGTAATATCTGCCGCCTCATTACTCTGCTGCTCCTCGCCGTGGGTCTGCCGGATCTTGGCTTTTAACGGTCTTTGTCCGGTGTCCGGGTCGGGTTGCTTTTCAGTGTCGTAGACCTCAATCTCCGTAACCGTCAGCCCCCGGGTTTGGGTCTCCCTCGTCAGGGTCGCCTCTTGGTGTTGGGTGTGCACCTCGCAACCTTTGGCGCTCGTCGTCACATGCTCCGTTGTTTCCGTCCTGGTGTGCTCCGCGACCTTTCGGTGTGAGCAGCAGCTCGAATTTGACAGGGCAGCTATCAATATGACGACAGCCCCAAATGCGCTCCAGTGCGTTGTTGAGTCTTTGCACATCATTGCGTAAGTTAGTTATTTCGGCTTTGAGCGGCGGCACAATACTTTCCATCAGTATGTCCGCAGCCTTTCGCACGTTTTCAAGCTCATTGCTTTTGACCTCTGCGAGCTTATTATTCATTTCAGCCCTCAGCGTCTTAAGTTCAATGCGGTATTTAGTGCGCTCCAGTTTGCGGCCAACCCATGCCCCTACGGGACCAGATACCGCCGCAACAAGCGCCGATACTATGATTGTTATTATTTCGCCGCTCATTCATTGTTCCAATGCTTTGTCGGCTGCGCTCGGCATAGCCGGAGCAAGCTCCGCTCTGCTCTCACTGGCACGACAATTCATATTGTTACTGTTTAATACCCACTTTTGTGAGCCATTTTTTTACATCGAAGCCGGGGCACGGTTTATTAGCAAATTCGTTATGACCGTGAACAGTAGCGCCGGGGTATTTCTTGAGAAGTTCTTTAACCAACTTTACAAGCGTAGCCTCTTGTGCCGGGGTTCGTGTGTCCTTCCCGATATTTTGCCAATTCGGGGTCTTACGTGGCGGACATCCGCCAACGTAACACACACCGATTGACCGCGTATTATGTCCGGTGCAATGCGCTCCGGCCACTGCCTCGGACCGCCCGGGGCGGATTTCCCCGTTTAGTCCGATAACATAGTGGTAGCCTATATCAGAAAAGCCACGCGCCAAATGGCTTGCTTTTATCCGGGTATTTGAAAACTCCTCACCCTCCGGCGTTGCCGTATAGTGCAGAATGATTTCATCGACCTTGCGCTTTCCGGGTGTCGCGCCCATAGCTGCAAGTGTCTGCGCTCCGGCTATTCCGTCAGCCGTTAACCCCTTACGCTTCTGAAACTCTTTGACGGCTTCCTCGGTCAACGGTCCGAAAATACCGTCAGGTATGAGGTTTAACCGCTGTTGCAGGGCTTTTACCTCCGCGCCTCTGCTTCCTTGTTTCAGTGTAGCCATAGGTTTTTTACGCTTTTGCGCTGACTATTGCCATACGACAATTGGTCTCAGACAAAGGCAGACAAATGCCGTACTGGTCAAAGTTAACGAGGTTGCGGTGGTTCTGAGGGTCGTTCTCGGCTTTACTCCAGTAGAATGTTGTTGAGCCTGCGGCTTTCATCATTCTGCCGGCATAGAACGCAACGGAGCTCTGCGAGTCGGTCGCACCGGGAACAGCACCCCATGCAAGTTTTTTACCTGCCGAGTTGTAATAGGGTGTGCCGTCATATTCGTAAATGTCAAAACCATACAGGCGGCCGATTTTGCCCTCGGTCTGGTTAATGTTGTAATGGTCTTTGAAACGCTGCTCTGTCTGGAGCAGGTCGTTCACATGGTCGGAACAGAGCACCAGCACGCGATCCTGCTTGGGTATACCCATTTTGTCAAAGCTCCTTTTGACTGCCAAAAGGTCAGCCGAAGTCATGAGCTTGCGACCCTCTACAGCTTCGCCGGTAGTGAAAAGCACAGGCACGCCGGTTTTATTCTCATCCGGGGCAATGGCGTGTATTGCACGCTGACCGAACGCCTCGACCAATACATCGCGGTGGCGTTCCTGAACGCTTGCCATTTTGTCGTAACTGATAGCGTGCAGCTCATCATTGGTCACAGGGGTTGCCTCGGTTGTGAACTTGTCAAGACTCACAGGCTTGTCCGCATCCTCCAGAGCAGTAACAGGAATTGGGTAGGTGGTATTATTTACAAGCACCGTGGGGTCACCGCCGATTTCAACGAAGTGGATAACGTCGTTATTTACATACTGGTTATAACTGCGGATTCTTGCAAGCCAGCCCCACGACTCCAGGGCGGTGCGGAACTGTTTGATCTGCTCACCGGTCCATATCTCTTTGAGGACACCGGCACGGAATGAACCCGCGGGGGCTGCCTGACCTAATGCAAGTGCCAGAACATTGCCGGCGATTGCTCCGGTTTCAGGGGCGCAGCCGATTGCCACAGCACAGGTAGCGCC
>OFFL01001193.1_pt1 | contig 20876 bp, 16 predicted proteins | sample 1521391 | NCBI WGS metagenome assembly OFFL01 (sample SAMEA3504082, study PRJEB24116) | mouse gut metagenome | biome: mouse gut; feature: mouse-associated habitat; material: faeces | place: Denmark | collected 2011
TATTCTTTTTGGCATTCACGTCGGATTCAATCAAGGTAGATACGGATTTCTCCTGGCGGTAAGCTTCCGTCACGCCGTCATCGTCATACTCAACGGTGGCGGTATGGCGGTTCGGATAAAGCTCATAGATGCGCAGGGACGGGTCTATCTCGCTGACATTGTTGTGGGGGTGGGTCATCGGGATAATAGAGCCGTTCTTCACGAATACGGGCAATTTCCAAATCGGGGTATCGAAGTTGTTGAGGATACGGTTGCCCTCGTACTTCTCACCGGTAAAGTAATCAATCCAGGTTCCCTCGGGCAGGTAGATACCGTCACGGATATCATTGCCTTTCTCGTCGGCTTTGGTGTTCTGATAGACGGGAGCTACGAGGAAGTCCGTGCCGTACATGAACTGGTACTGCGTAGCAGGCCCGTAGGTGTACGTATTCGGGTAATCCAGGAACATGGCACGGATCAGCGGCATTCCGTCCACCGCTTCCTTGGCAAAACTATATGTGTAGGGGATTAATTCGGATTTCAGCTTCAGGTACATCCGGTTGATGGATGTAGCCGGCTCGCCGAGCGCATGCGGATATTTCGGATTGGAGCCCCAGCCGTCCATGTTGAGCTGCATGGGCGAGAAGGTCTTCCACTGGAAGTCACGTGTGTTCACAACAGGATTCTTACCTCCGAATATACCGTCCATATCCGATGATATATTGGGCTGACCGGAGAGTCCCGAGCCTATATATGTCGGGATATGGAAGCGGATATATTCCCACTCGCCTCCTGTCTGGTCGCCGCTCTATACGCCGGCATAGCGCTGTGTTCCAGCCCAGCCGTCAAGCGATATGATAAACGGACGTGCATCATTGCCATAGTAAGGCATTATCTCACCCACATCGGCCACGCCGTTGAGCCCGAATGAATAGCCGGCGCCTACCCAAGCCACATCAGTCTTGAGCACTCGCACTCCGGCATCGCGCACCTCCTTGACGATGTCGCGCTGCAGCAGGGCGCTCACCTCAGGCTTCGGATGGAGGTCGCTCTGTGTCCAGAGGCCTATCTCCACACCTTTGCTCCGGGCATAGTCGCCGAATTCTTTAAGGTTCTGTATATTTCCGTCCAGAGTTTCAGTCTGGCCGTAACCTGCTCCGTATCCGTCATTGGGAAGTACCCAGCCCAGAGGCATATCGTGATCGGCATACCGGTCGACTACGGCACGGGCCGAGAACTGGTAGTTATCTTTTTCGCCGTTAAGTGATTCTTTGATACCGCCGTTGTCGCGCTGGCTCTCCTTATAGCGCTTTCCGTCCTCAAACAGGATACCCTTTTCGTCCTCCGCCCAATAGTCGCGGTTATAGGCATTGAGATGCCCCTGATAGAACCCGAATTTCGGCATCAGCACCGGATTGCCTGTAAGCTGATAGAAATCGCCCAGCAGCTCTGAAGGGGTGGGGCTTACCATCATGAACATATCAAGATAGTCCGAATCATGACTTAGGCTGACCTGACCCGGCTGAGTGGCGCCGAAATCATACTTGCCTTTACCGAAAGTGTGGAACATGACGCCATAACCGTCAGTCGACCAATAGAAGGGAGTAGGCGAGGCTACTCCTCCGTCAGTCCAGCTGTTCTGATTCTCAATAGATATCACTTTCCCCTTATGTGAGAAGCGTCCGTTCTGCACACCTCCTCCATAGAAGTACTCACCGGGGCGCTCTGCAAGAGTCACCATGGCTTTCCCTTTGTCAAAGCGTACGGGAGCGGTTTCCTCTATCACTGTTTTACCCGTATTGAGGTTCTTGACTGTCATCAGCCCATTCGCTTTATTCCAGCTTAGCTGAACTTCAGGTGAGCTGACAGTGACATAACCTCCACCGTCAGCCACATTTATGGCTCCCACTTGGCGGCGGGGATTCTTCACCAGGATTTCAGCCGGTGGATTAGCCGTCGGATTGCGTACTATTCCGCCGTTGTCATCCCGGAAAATACGGAATATATTATTTCCGTAGAAGTCAACGGTCACTCTGTTGCCATTGGCAAGAATAAGCTCAACGGCTGTAGGGTTCAGCTTACGGGCGCTACGTATGCCGGACTGTCCGGTATCGGCCGCCTGAGTACTCTCCGCAACAGTTGACGCGAGAGCATACACATCAGGAGTCGATGCCGCCAAAGCTACCGCGGCACCAAGCGAATAAAGCAATGCTTTTTTCATGTGATAATATAATGATTTAGGTATTTAGTTGTTTATCTTGAGGCTCATTCCGTTAAGCTTGCGGTAGAGATCGAGCGCATATACATCAGTCATGCCCGACACATGGTCAATGACAGCCTGTATCTTACCGTACAGGTCGGGGGCGTCAACTTCATACTGCTGCGGCACTTTCGACAGAAGCAGCTGCGAATAGTTGTACTGCGGATTGCGTACAGCATGTACAAGTTTCTCCATCAGAAACGATATGATACTGGTACCGGCCAAGTCGATATCCACAACATCGGCCGCACGGTAGATACGCTCCCACGAAAGAGCATTGCATCGGGCATAGCCTTCACGTTCACGCTGTGGGATATGGTCAAGAATCGAGCCTTCGTAGTTACCGGCAAGCATATCCTCCTCACCCTCGACGAAGGCCTGTGCGGCAGCCGCGACAAGCGCACCGATGACGGCCGAGCGCAGATATACGATTTTTTCATTCGGGTCATCAACATGCTCCATCACATCCTCTATCCGCTTTCTCCGATCCGTATCAAAGAAATCAAGGAACAGCTCTATAACCTGCTGCGTCGGTATCAGGCCAAGCTTATGGGCATCCTCTATGTCCATCACCTCGTAGCAGATATCGTCAGCCGCCTCAACAAGATACACCAACGGATGGCGCACATAGCGCACCTCGCCGTTAGGTCCTGGACGCGATATAAGGCCTAACTCCGTAGCCACCTTTATATAATCGGCTTGCTCGGAGGTGAAGAAACCGAACTTCGGCTTATCGCCGGCCAATGACGAGGCATAGGGATACTTCACTATCGATGCAAGCATGGAGTAAGTCATGGCGAATCCGCCCGGACGGCGTCCGTTGAACCGATGCGTAAGCAGACGGAATGCGTTGGCGTTTCCATCAAAGCGGGTAAGATCGTACCACTGTTCCTGCGTGAGCAGTTCTTTAAGCCCTGCACCCGGCCCTTCGCTGAAAAATGTGGCTATTGCCTTTTCTCCGGAATGGCCGAACGGAGGATTTCCGAGATCATGCGCCAGGCATGCCGCCGACACAATCTCACCTATGGCATCAAACTTATCAACCCAGTCGGCGCCTGCATATTTGACCTTCAGACGCTGCCCTACCTCTGTAGCCAACGAGCGCCCAACGCACGCCACTTCCAGGCTATGGGTCAACCGGTTATGCACAAAGATACTGCCAGGCAACGGGAATACCTGCGTCTTGTTCTGCAGACGGCGGAACGGCGACGAGAAAACCAACCGGTCATAGTCGCGCAAAAAATCGCTACGCACACCCTTCTTGGCATCGTGATATTCCTCCAGTCCGAAACGCTTGTCGCATATCAGCCTGTCCCAGTGCATCTTTTTCTGTTCCATGTCACAAATTTAATATTTTTATTCTATATATTCCCTTTTCTGAAAATAAAGACGCCGCGACTATGATTAGCCGCGGCGTCCGTATCATTGTGGTTTGATATTCCAGCTATTATCCAGGCTGATTGCCTACTTCAGGGTCAACACCCCACTGCTGCTGGGCCAGACGGCGATAGTTGTTGTAACGCCACTGAGCATTTGCCTTGGCGGCAGCGAAGAGTTCGGCAGCCTGTTCGGGATACTGCTTAACTACTGAAGAGTAGCGGACCTCACCTTTGAGGAAGTCCTCGAACTTATCCCAATCCGGAGCCTTGCTGTCAAGAGTGAAGGGGTTCTTGCCTTCTTCCTCAAGAGCGGGGTTGTAGCGCCAAAGGTGCCAGTAGCCGCATGCAACGGCGTTGGCCTCTTCCTGCTGGCTCTTACCCATACCGGCGCGGATACCGTGGTTGATACAGGGAGCGTAAGCGATGATGAGTGAAGGTCCATCATAAGCCTCAGCTTCACGGATAGCCTTAAGTGTCTGATTCTGGTCAGCACCCATAGCTATCTGAGCTACATAAACGTAGCCGTAGGTAGAAGCGATAAGACCAAGGTCCTTCTTACGGATGCGCTTACCTGCAGCTGCGAACTTGGCGATAGCGCCGAGCGGGGTAGCCTTTGAAGCCTGACCACCGGTATTTGAATAAACCTCGGTGTCAACAACAATCACATTAACGTTCTTGCCTGAAGCGAGCACGTGGTCAAGACCGCCGAAGCCTATGTCGTAAGCGGCACCGTCGCCGGCAATGATCCACTGTGAACGTTTTGCAATGAAGCCCTTCACTGAAAGGAGTTCCTTGCAGGCGTTGCATCCGCAAGCCTCGCAGAGAGGAACGAGCTTTTCAGCCACTTCGCGTGTTGAGGCAGCATCCTCTGAGTTGTCAAGCCACTGCTGTGCAAGAGCCTTCATCTCTGCGGTGCAGTCGGGGCAGTTGATGATATCGTTCATCTTGTCGGCCACACGTGCGCGGAGCTTTTCACCGGCGATAGACATACCGAGACCGAATTCAGCGAAGTCCTCGAAGAGTGAGTTACCCCATGCCGGACCGTAGCCCTTGTCGTTGGTGGTATAAGGAGTTGAAGGTACAGAACCTGAGTAGATTGATGAGCAACCTGTAGCGTTAGCCACCATTTCGTGGTCGCCGAAGAGCTGGCTGATGAGCTTCACATAAGGAGTTTCACCGCAACCTGAGCAAGCGCCTGAGAATTCGAAGAGCGGAGTAGCGAACTGGCTGTTCTTAACATTGCTCTTGATGTCAACGAGATGCTGCTTTGAAGCTACATTCTTAACGCAGTAATCCCATTCAGCCTGAGCGCCGAGCTGTGTTTCAAGCGGCTTCATGGCGAGAGCCTTCACGCCCTTCTTGCCGGGACATACGTCAACACAGTTGCCGCAACCAAGACAGTCAAGCACGTCAACGCTCTGAACGAAGCGCATGCCGGCGAATGTCTTGCCGATAGCGGGCAGAGTGGTATCCTCAGCGAAGGGAGCTGCCGACATTTCCTGAGCGTCGAGTACGAACGGACGGATAGCGGCGTGAGGACAAACGTAAGCACACTTGTTACACTGGATACAGTTCTCTTCGAGCCATTCGGGAACGAATGCTGCCACACCACGCTTTTCGTAGCTTGCGGTGCCCTGCTGCCATGTACCGTCGGCTATGTCAGCGAAGTCACTTACCTTCAGAAGGTCGCCATCCTGAGCGTTGATAGGACGAACTATATTGTTGATGAATGCGGGATCGTCGTTTGCGGGAGCCGGTTCGATTTCGAGGTTGCTCCATGCGGGATCAACGTCGAGCTTACGGTATTCACCGCCACGGTCAACAGCAGCGTAGTTCTTGTCAACGATATCCTGACCCTTCTTACCATAGCTCTTGACAATGAATTTCTTCATCTGCTCAACAGCGAGGTCAACGGGGATAACTTCAGTGATACGGAAGAATGCGCTCTGGAGGATGGTGTTGGTACGGTTGCCGAGGCCGATTTCCTGAGCGATCTTGGTAGCGTTGATGTAGTAAACGGTGATGTTGTGGTCAGCGAAATACTTCTTCACCTTGTTGGGGAGGTTCTTGGCAAGTTCCTCACCTTCCCAGATGGTATTGAGCAGGAATGTACCGCCGTCGCGCAGGCCGCGGGTCACATCGTACATGTGGAGGTAAGCCTGCACATGGCAAGCCACGAAGTTAGGAGTGGTCACCAGATATGTCGAGCGGATAGGCTCGTCACCGAAGCGGAGGTGTGAGCAGGTAAAGCCACCTGACTTCTTTGAGTCATAGGCGAAGTATGCCTGACAGTATTTAGAGGTGTTTTCACCGATGATCTTCACTGAGTTCTTGTTGGCACCTACAGTACCGTCAGCGCCCAGTCCGAAGAACTTGGCTTCGTATGTTGATTCACCGCTGAGAGCGATTTCTTCAACGGGGGGAAGTGACAGGAAGGTAACGTCGTCAACAATGCCCACGGTGAACTTGGTTTTGGGTTCGGGAAGAGCAAGGTTGTCAAATACACCTATAATATGTGCGGGAGTGGTGTCCTTTGAAGCGAGGCCGTAGCGACCTGACACAATCATGGGAGCATTTTCCTTACCGCAGTAGCATTCTGCCACGTCGAGGTACAGAGGTTCGCCGTTGGCTCCGGGTTCCTTGGTGCGGTCAAGCACAGCTATGCGCTTTGCAGTAGCGGGGATAGCGCTGAGGAAGTGACGGGCTGAGAAAGGACGATAGAGATGTACTGATACCAGACCTACCTTTTCGCCCTTTGCGATAAGATGGTCGATAGCTTCCTGAGCAGCCTGTGTAACAGAGCCCATGGCTATGATCACGCGGTCAGCATCGGGAGCACCGTAGTAGTTGAACAGGTGATATTCACGACCGGTGATATCGCTGATTTTGCCCATGTAGTCCTCTACAATGTCAGCCACTGCCTCGTACTGCTTGTTGCAAGCCTCACGGTGCTGGAAGAACACGTCGGAGTTTTCAGCCATACCGCGTGCCACGGGAGCATCGGGAGTGAGTGCGCGGCGACGGAAGTCGGCTATTGCCTCATGGTCTACTAAGGGAGCGAGATCTTCCTGCTCTACAACTTCGATTTTCTGAATCTCATGTGAGGTACGGAAGCCGTCGAAGAAGTTCAGGAAAGGAATCTTGCTCTTGATGGTTGCAAGGTGAGCAACACCGGCCAGGTCCATAACTTCCTGTACAGAACCTTCGGCAAGCATTGCGAAGCCAGTCTGGCGACAAGCGAGCACGTCCTGATGGTCGCCGAAGATGCTGAGTGCATGTGAAGCGAGTGTACGTGCTGATACATGGAATACGCAGGGAAGCATTTCACCTGCAATCTTGTACATATTGGGGATCATCAGCAGAAGACCCTGCGATGCAGTATAGGTGGTGGTCAGAGCACCGGCCTGCAGTGAACCGTGTACAGCACCTGCAGCACCGCCTTCTGACTGCATCTCCTGAACGAGCACAGTTTCTCCGAAGATGTTTTTACGTCCGGCAGCAGCCCATTCATCGACATATTCTGCCATGGTCGATGAAGGTGTGATGGGGTAGATAGCGGCAACTTCCGAGAACATATACGAGATATGCGCGGCGGCCTGGTTACCATCACAAGTCAAGAATTTTTTTTCCTTGCTCATAAGTAAGTTAATGTAATCTATTAGGTTAGAATTTGTTTTTCTATTCTGGGCACGCTTGCCACAGCTCTTTTACGGCGAGCCGCAACGCGCGTACAGCGCGAAGTTACAAATTTATTCCCATAATATACCTTGATAGGACCCTTATTTTTTCGATTTTGTAATTATAATGTGTCATAAACGGACATTTTTAACTATCCGACTCCGATTTTTCACGGTTGTTCACCCTTGATTCATGACATTCTGCGCGACAGCGGGCGCTCCACACAGTCGGTCAGCAGCCATGCGAGCAGGATGGAAATCCCCATCGTTCCTGCAAGTATATATTTTCCGGGGCACTCTATTGCAAGCGATGCCATTGCCTCGCGCCACGCATCTATCACAAGCAGATGCGCCATATAAAATGCAAAACTGAGCCGTCCGAGCCACAACAGAATGCGGCTATGCAACAGTCGCGTAACGAAACTGCGCGAACTGTCGGTAGCGGTCATGACAACAAGCAGCAACATCACAGACGGCCACCACAGAGATGCAAGGCCGTAACGGGAGGGCACAAAGTTCCATACCCATATAGTAACGGCGACAAATGATAATGCAATGAACTGCGCCGCAGCCGACATCACGGCTTTACCGGCAAGACGGGCGGTAATACCCTCACGGATACGCATCCACACATGCCACAGCACAATACCCAACATGAAATCCACTACCCTGAAAAGTGGAGAAATATAGATCAGAGCATCAGTAAATCCGTCAGGCACAAATTGTATCACGATGAAATACACCGCAAGCACCGCACCGGCCGACCTCACCATACGTCCCCTACGGTTCATCAGCCTGACAAGAGCGGGAAATACCGCATAGAAGAACATCATGTCGGCAAGAAACCATGACACCTGATTGCCTGAGAAATAAAAGGATCGCAATGGCACCCAGCTCTGTATAAGCAGCGTATCACAAGCTATTGCAATTCCACTTCCGGCGTCAGAGCCATATAGCAGTAGTGCAGCCACAAGGCATAGCAAATGCACCGGCCACACTTTGACAAGCCGGCGCTTCATAAAGGGGATGAACCGCAATTCGGAAACGCGCGTTCCGTAACCGGCACACATCACAAATCCGCTAAGTACAAAGAAGAAACTCACACCACAATCACCACCGGCCGGAAACAATGACAGATGATGCAGAAATATCATCAGCACAAATATACCGCGGAGTGATTGAATGGACTGAATCATTCTTTTGATACGCGCAGGATTATTGGCCGGAAAGATTTATTTCATCAAACCGCATTGTCAGTATATCGAACCGCAGCATCCGGTCGGTCAGCAAGCTGCCTATTCCCGCAAGATACTTTATCGCTTCGGAGGCCTGTATGCACCCCAGAATACCTGGCACGGTGCCAAGTGGACCGGCTACATCTTCCTTTGCCACTGCTTCAGGGCCTTCCGGAAAAAGAGAAGAGAATGAAGCCGTTCCGGGAAGCACTGTCATACACTGCCCCTCGTATCTCCATATAGCGCCATGATTGTATGGCTTTCCGGCTTTTACGCACGCACGATCGATGAAAAACTTCGCATCAAGACTATCCGTAGCGTCAATCACAAAATCATAGCTATCGATAACATGGTCAATATTGTCAGGCGTAATCATCTCACTGATAGCCTCGACCGCAACGTTCGGATTAATAGCCGTCATAGACTCCGATGCGGATTCAACTTTCAGACGCCCGACATCGGCCGTGGAATGTGCCACCTGCCGCTGAAGATTACTTACATCCACACGGTCAGCATCAGCGATACCGATCCGCCCCACACCTGCAGCGGCAAGATACAAGGCTATAGGTGAACCGAGTCCACCTGCACCGATGATAAGCACGCTTCCGTTTTTCAACCTCAACTGCCCCTCTTCGCCCAACTCAGGCAGCAACAGATGGCGGCGGTAGCGGGCGCGTTCAGAGTCATCGAGCAGCTTCATTATCCGAGCATTGCCGCCACACGCTTGAGTGCGGCGATGAATGTATCACACTCCTCAACCGAATTGTACATAGCCATTGAAGCCCTTACCGTACCCTCCACTCCGAGAGCATGCATCAGGGGCTGGGCGCAATGATGACCGGTGCGCACGGCTATGCCGAGTTTGTCAAGCAAAAGCCCTATGTCATAGTGATGCTCATTCCCGATAAGGAAGGATATGACGGCAGCCTTTCCGGGAGCAGTGCCGAAGATACGCATACCCGGCACTTCGTCAATCATCCGGCGGGTGGTGTATTCGAGAAGTTGCTGTTCATGGGCCGCAATCCGGCCAAGACCGATACGGGATATATAGTGAAGCGCCGTATCCAATGCAGCGATGCCTACATAGTCGGGCGTACCTGCCTCAAACTTGAACGGCAGCTCGGCATAAGTGGTGTGTTCGAAAGTGACATGACTTATCATCTCTCCGCCACCCTGATAAGGGGGCATACGTTCGAGCAGCTCCTCACGTCCATACAGGACCCCGATACCGGTAGGCCCATACATCTTGTGCGACGAGAAGGTGTAGAAGTCAGCCCCAAGCGCCTGCATATCGAGCGACATGTGGGCCACAGCCTGCGCTCCGTCAATCAATGCCACAGCACCATGTCGGTGGGCTTCAGCCACTATTTCAGCTGCCGGATTGACCGTACCGAGCACATTTGACACGTGAGTCACGGACACCATACGCGTACGTTCCGTAAAGAGCCCTCGGTAAGCATCCATATCCAGACTGCCGTCAGCACGCATCGGTATCACCTTGATGACGATTCCTTTGCGCTGACGCAGCAGTTGCCACGGCACGATATTGGCATGATGCTCCATGACACTGAGAATCACCTCATCGCCCTCCTCAAGCAGACTTCCGTAACTGGAAGCCACAAGATTGATGGACTCGGTGGTACCTCGGGTGAATATTATCTCCTTGTAGGAACGTGCACCGATATACTCCGCCACATGACGGCGCGTGCGCTCCATCATATCAGTGGCTTCCTGCGACAGCGTGTGCACTCCGCGGTGCACATTGGCCTTATGGGCATAGTACATGTCAGTGACCGCGTCAACTACCTGACGTGGAGTCTGGGTTGAGGCGGTGTTGTCGAAGTACACCAACTCCTTGCCATGGATTTTACGCTGCAGTATCGGAAAATCCCGGCGAAGCTCACCTAACGGATATATATCGGTTGATTTCTGGGTCATGATTCACAATTTCTGGTTGCGGCACAGTCGCCGCAAAAAAGTTCCTGTCCTACGAAACGCTTCTCTACAAGCAGACGCAGACGATCGCGCAGCGACGATATGCGCACCGTGTCAAGCACATCGGCCATGAATGCCTGCATAAGCATGGTGCGGGCCTCCGCTTCAGGAATACCGCGTGAACGCATGTAGAAGAGGGCCGAAGCATCAAGCTGTCCGGTGGTGGCGCCATGACTGCACTTCACCTCATCGCAGTATATCTCAAGCTGCGGTTCGGTGTGCATTCTTGCATCGGTTGACGCGAGGAGATTCTTGTTGCTCTGGTAAGCCTCGGTAAAATCAGCTTTAGGAGCTACCATTATAGTGCCGTCAAACACACCCTTCGAACGGTCGTCAAGCACATACTTGAACAGCTGTGAGCTGTGGCAATGCGATGCGAGGTGATTGACACGCGTACGGTTCTCCACCTGCTCCTCACCTCCCGCTATCACCATGCCGGTCAGCACAGTTTCGCAATGTGAGTGGTCAACATCTATATGATAGGAATTGGATGTATTTCCGGCTATGAGCGTCATGCCGTTGACAAGCAGGTTAGAACCCTCGCCCTGACGTGCATACAGCGAGCTGCACCGTGATGTCACGGCCGATGATTCCTCGATATTGTAATAATCAAACTTAGCACCGCGGTCGAGAACTATCTCCACCACTTCCGACGACAGGCATCCGGCGCTGTCAGGGCGCGAATGGTCGCACACCAGGAGCGATGCCTCAGAATCGGCCTCGGCCACAATCAGCACACGGCGCATTCCGGCAAGGGGCACCGGAGAACTGAAAATATTGACCAGCTGCAGCGGTTTCTCCATGTGCACTCCGCGGCCTATATGGATAAACACGCCATCCTGAGCCAACAGGGTGTTCAGAGCCACGGCTCTATCTGTAAGCGGTGCAAGCGAGCCATAGTGTGCATTGACTATCTCAGGATACTTCTCTGCGGCCTCACGCAGCGAACAGAATGTCACCCCCTCGGGCAGACGTTCGGCAAGACGTGATGAAGCATGAAAGGCATCATTGACCACAACTCCGAGCAGCGTGCTCAGATTAGGCACTCCACAATGGAATGCGGCAGCAACATCAGCCGGAATATCCACACGCATCAGATTCACACCGTAGTCCGGTGCAAACATCATCAGGCGCTTATCCGCCTTAACGCCGGCAGCCGCATCAAGCTCCTCAAGAGCTGCCTGACGCTTGCTGTTGAGCGCTCCGGTCGAATGGGCATCTACCTGTGCCGCATTCTGGCGGTAGAGATCCAAATATTGATCAAGCGGGTTCATTTGAGCCATCTACTTCGTTTTTAATCCAGTCATAACCACGTTCTTCCAGTTCGAGTGCCAGTTCAGGGCCGCCCGTGCGTACTATACGTCCCTTGTAAAGCACATGCACAAAATCGGGGCGGATATAGTCAAGCAGGCGCTGATAGTGGGTGATGACTATAGTGGCATTGCGGTCAGTCTTGAGCTTATTGACACCTCCGGCCACGATACGCAGCGCGTCAATGTCAAGTCCGGAATCGGTTTCATCAAGGATGGCCACCTTCGGTTCAAGAACCGCCATCTGGAATATTTCGTTGCGCTTCTTCTCTCCACCGGAGAATCCTTCGTTGACAGAGCGCGACGCGAGTTTGTTGTCAAGCTCCACAATAGCCCGTTTCTGGCGCATGAGCTTCAGGAAGTCAGTGGCGCTCATAGGCTCCTCGCCTAAATACTTGCGTTTTGCATTTACAGCGGCGCGCATGAAGTTGACCATTGACACTCCGGGAATCTCAACCGGATACTGGAATGAAAGGAACAGCCCCTCGTGGCTACGGTCCTCAGGAAGCATGCCGAGCAGTTCCTGCCCGTCGAGTTTGGCGGAGCCTTCCGTAACATTATAGGCGGGATTTCCGGCAAGCACGCCGCTCAGTGTGCTTTTACCTGATCCGTTAGGTCCCATTATGGCATGCACCTCTCCGGGGCGCACTGTCAGATTGATTCCCTTCAGTATCTCCTTGCCATTGATTCCGGCATGGAGGTCATTCACTTCGAGTAATATATCGTTCATTGGTGTCTTTATTATCTTTTAGCGGGTGTTTAACAACTCAACCGACAGAGCCCTCAAGGGTAATCTGCAGCAGTTTCTGTGCCTCCACGGCAAATTCCATGGGCAGCTTGTTCATTACTTCCTTGGCATATCCGTTGACAATCAGTCCTACGGCTTCTTCTGTAGGTATTCCGCGCTGATTGCAGTAGAATATCTGTTCTTCCGATATCTTGGATGTGGTGGCTTCATGCTCCACTACGGCTGTGTCATTCAGCACATCGATATACGGGAATGTGTGCGCTCCGCAGGTGGAGCTGAGCAGCAGGCTGTCGCACTGCGTATAGTTGCGGCATCCGTCGGCATCTGGAGCCACTTTTACCAACCCGCGGTAGGAGTTCTGGCTATGTCCGGCTGAGATACCTTTTGACACTATGGTGCTTCGGGTATTGCGGCCGAGGTGTATCATCTTGGTGCCGGTATCGGCCTGCTGATAATTATTGGTCACCGCCACTGAATAGAACTCGCCTACAGCACCCTCGCCGGCAAGGATACATCCTGGGTATTTCCATGTTATGGCCGAGCCGGTCTCAACCTGCGTCCATGACAGTTTTGAATAGTCGCCGCGACACAGTCCACGCTTGGTGACAAAATTGTAAACACCTCCGCGGCCTTCGGCATCACCGGCATACCAGTTCTGCACGGTGCTGTACTTCACTTCGGCACGATCCTCAACAACAATCTCCACGATAGCTGCATGGAGCTGATTTTCATCGCGCATCGGAGCGGTACATCCCTCAAGATAGCTTACATAGGAATCATCATCGGCTACTATCAGAGTGCGTTCAAACTGTCCTGTACCTGCGGCGTTGATGCGGAAATAGGTGCTCAGTTCCATGGGGCAGCGTACCCCTTTCGGGATATATACGAACGAACCGTCGGAAAATACCGCCGAGTTAAGTGCGGCATAGAAATTATCGGTATAAGGCACCACTTTGCCAAGATAGCGTCTTACCAGATCAGGATAATCCTTCACCGCTTCGGATATGGAGCAGAATATCACTCCGAGCTCGGCGAGCTTCTCACGGTGGGTGGTCTTCACGCTTACCGAGTCCATAACGGCATCAACGGCCATGCCGCTGAGCGCCTTCTGCTCCTCAAGTGGAATACCGAGCTTATTGAAGGTAGCTATCAGTTCCGGATCGACCTCATCCAGACTACCGGGACGCTCCTTCACTTTCGGAGCGGCATAGTAGCTTATGGCCTGGAAGTCAATATCAGGAATATCCAGATGCGCCCATGTCGGAGGCACCAGTTTCAGCCAGTGGCGATAGGCACGCAGACGGAATTCGAGCAGCCACTCGGGCTCCCCTTTCTTTTCCGATATGAATCGCACCACATCCTCGCTGAGTCCGTGAGGTATAATATCGGTGTCAATATCGGAGGTAAAGCCATACTTGTACTCTCCGGAGGTCACCCCGTCCAGAGCATCAGGCTTGACGTTATCTTTTTTATTTTTATTCTTATCTTTATCCATGTTCATCTTGTATAACATCAGGCGGCCGCCAAAGTTGCATCACTGAGCGTGCCGAATAGCCACGGGGCAAAAGCGAGCCATGCATCCACCACGCCTTTTCCCTGCTGCGGTGTCCACATACCGGCATTGGGAGCCATGATATGAATCAGATTCAGCATAAGGCTAAGCACCAGATTCCACTTCACGCAGCAGAACAGTGCCCCAAGCATGCGGTCAAGGATACCGAGGCTCACGGCATGTATGGCGGCACGAAGCATACGCGCCACCACGAACACTCCGAGCCATACTATCAGGAACCAGGCTCCGCGGCCGACAAGCGATGCGGCATACAGAGAAAATGCCGAACCCTCCTCGACGTCCATGACAGAAGCGGCTACAGCCGTGGCCTGTTCCCCGAATACACGGCAGGCAAGCAGGGCAAGCACTATTCCGCACAGCGACCCGAGCTCCTTAACAATGCCCCGGCGGAATCCTATAAGCAGCGAGGCCACGAATACCACCAGTATTATTATAATTAATGTGTTCATGCCGCAAAATTAACAAAAAATATCCGAGCGCACATAAATTTTTTCCTCAGCCGTTTTTATCCGTCATCATAATCAGTTTTCGTAGGACCGGCGCACCTTCATCTGTCATTGTTCAACCATCGGTTAACAATTCTGTCGATAAAATCAGTACGGTTTTGAGAAACTTTGGTAAATAAACGTTAAATAGACATCAAAATGATTCTCCATTCAAAAAAAACTGCATATATTTGCATGTGTGTTTTTCATAGTATTAGATTAAGATAAAGGTTTAAAGGGAAAGAGATGTTGTGAAACATCTCTTTTTTTATTTGCTAAAAGTCAGGATTAAAAGTATATTTGTAGTCACATGAAAACGCTACGCATATACCCCACATCAATCAACCGCCCGTTCATAGAGGAAGCGGCCGCCATACTGCGCGACGGAGGAATTATAATCTATCCTACCGATACGTTCTACGCTCTCGGATGCAGTGCCATAAGCAACAATGCCATAGAGAAATTATGCAAGATAAAGGGCATCAATCCTCAGAAAGAGACTCTGTCGGTGATCTGCTCAGGCATATCGCAGGCAAGCGAGTATGCGCGCATTGACAACCATGCGTTCAAGCTTATGCGCGACAACTTGCCCGGACCGTTCACGTTCATCCTCCCCTCGGCCACCACTCTCCCCAAGGTATTCAAAGGTCGTCACAGCGTAGGAGTGCGCATCCCGGACAATCCAATAGCGGTAGCATTGGCCGAAGAACTCGGCAATCCGCTCCTCAGCACATCGATAACCCTCGGAGCTGACTCAGGTATGGATGAAATAGAGCCTGAGAGCATTGAGATGGAATATGAAAGCAACCCTGAGATAGAACTGATGATCAACGGAGGCACCGGCGCTCTGACCGGCTCCACCGTAGTAGACCTGTCCGACAGCCGCAACCCTGAGATAATACGTCAGGGAGCAGGGTATCTTCAGGACTGACATGAATAACAGATACTCTCCCGATATGAACAAGACAGCCAAGCATACTCAGATACAGTTGCCGCCACGCATTGACGGAGCGGCACCTCCGGAAATGAATCGTACTCCCGGTCAGTTAGTGATTGTGGGTGCCAACGGTGCAGGTAAATCACGCTTTTCCATCCGCATGGCCTCATCACCCGATGCCCGGGCCTACAATATCGCCGCTCTGCCGGCTCTTTTTGACCGCACATACACCGACAATCTGCCCGGCTCGCTCGACTCGCAGTATGCCGAGGCCGTAGCGTCAGGAATGGGACGCTCTGAAAACTCCACACAGCTGGAAAGGCTTATGTCGCTGCTTATGCATCAGGAGATGCTCAACCTCATGTCCTACAAGATAGCGCATGCCTCCAACCCCGATGCCACGCTCCGCCCTACTCGCCTCGACTCGCTGATATCGCTGTGGCAGGAGATTTTCCCTGACAACAAGATACTGATTGAGAGCGGACGGATGCTGTTCAGGCGCAACTCTGACGATGCGTCCTATTCCTCCATGCGTCTGTCGGCCGGCGAACGTGCTATCATATATATAATAGGTGCCGCACTGTTCGCTCCCAAGGGAGCCACTATATTTGTCGACAGCCCTGAGATGTTCCTCCATCCGGCCATCACACAGTCCGTATGGAACCGTATAGAACTGCTGCGGGCGGACTGCACGTTTATCTACACCACACATGACCTCGACTTCGCATCCTCACGTCAGGATGCACGCATAATATGGGTTCGCGCGTTCGACGCCGTAAACACCACATGGGACTACGATCTGCTCCCTGCCGACTCCGACATTTCCGACGAGATGTACATGAGTATCCTCGGGGCCCGCAAGCCGGTGCTGTTCATCGAGGGTGACGGACGTCACTCCATTGACGCAAAGCTCTACCCGCTGGTGTTCAAGGAGTACACTGTGAAGTCGCTCGGCAGTTGCAACAAGGTAATCGAGGCCACGCGCACCTTCAACGACCTCGTATCGTTTCACAACATGGACTCACGCGGAATAGTTGACCGCGACCGCCGCGATGAAAAGGAGGTGGAATACCTCCGCGGCAAGAAAGTGATGGTGCCGGAAGTGGCTGAGATAGAAAATATACTTATGCTGGAAGAGGTGATACGCACCGTGGCCCACAGCCGCGGCAAGAACGAATCGAAAGTATTCCAGAAAGCCAAGCATGCTGTCATGAGCCAGTTCCGCCACGATCTGCGCCAACAGGCCCTGCTGCACACACGCCACCGCGTGAAGCGCACCATGGAGTACCGCACCGACGGCCGGTTTGCCAACATAGGTATGCTTGAGGAACACCTGTCGCGTCTGCTGATAGAGATTGACCCGCGCGGACTTTACGAAAATTTCTGCCGCGAGTTCCGCCGCTATCTTGAGACGGACGATTACAGCGCCGTACTTAAGGTATACAATCAGAAGTCGATGCTTCCGGGCAGCAACGTGGCCGGACTATGCGGACTTCGCAACAAAGATGAATATATTAACGCTATAATTGACATACTCCGCCATGACAGCAATGATGCGCGCCGCATACGCACCGCCATCACCCGCTGCTTCGGCCTCGAATCATGAAACGGATAGCACCCTGGATTGAAGCCATGCGCCTGCGCACACTTCCGGTATCGGTAGCCGGAGTGGTCCTTGCCATAGGCTATGCACGTCACTTCGGCTGCGCCGAGCTCCTGCCGGCCATGCTCTGCCTCGCATTCGCCATTCTGGCACAGATAGCATCAAACTTTGCAAATGAATATTACGACTTCCGTGCCGGACTTGACAAAGCCGGACGGGAGGGGCCGCGACGCGGCGTGACGGAGGGCGACATCACACCCCGCGCCATGCTCGCCGCCACATTCATCACCCTTGGGGCTGCGTGTGCCGTAGGATGTTCGCTGCTGCTGTTCGGCCCCTGGTGGCTGCTTCCGGCTGGCATTGCCATCGCACTTGGCGTGCTGGCCTACAGCACAGGCCCTTACCCTCTGTCGAGGCACGGACTTGGCGAAGTGGCGGTAATGCTGTTCTTCGGCATAGTACCGGTCAACCTCACGTTCTACATCATGAACGGGGCGTTCAATCACGAGGTGCTGCTCGGCTCCCTGTCAGCAGGATTTATGGGTGCCAACGTACTGCTTGTCAACAACTACCGCGATGTCGACGACGACCGTTCAGTAGGCAAGCACACTCTCACCGTAATGATAGGCCGGCGAGCCACTTGGACGCTCTATCTGACTTCGGGAATACTGGCGGTTCTGCTTATGGCCGGGATATGGGCTACCCTGCCTCCCGCCACATGGGCCATACCAGCCATTTATCTCCTGCTGCATCTAAGGCTCTGCTACATGCTGTGCACGCGTACCGGACGCCGGCTCAATCCGTTGCTCGGCCTTACAGCCATAGCCATGGCCGCATACTGCGTGGCATTTGCCTGCGTGGCCTGAGCGAACAATTCAGCGGGTGTGAGCGTCTTAATAACAAAACAGTTATTAACGTTCACATACACTGATTCCGTCATGAAAAGTACAAGTTCCAATTGGCTGACCATCCTAATCACTGCCATTGTGGGTGTATTGCTCATCATATGGCACACTAAACTGGACATTCTGTCATGGGTCATGATAGCCGTAGGCGTCATGTTCCTTATCCCGAGCGTCTATTCACTTATAGCCTCGCTGTCATCGCGTAAGAAACTCAAAGCCGCAGGCCAGCAGCCGAGCGCCATGGGCAGCGGCTCGTCAATCCTTGCTGCCATAGCCGGATGCGGCTTAGGCATATGGATGATTGTCGACCCCGGCTTCTTCGTTGGGCTTACCGCCTACCTGTTTGCCATCATACTGATAGCCTACGGTGTGTTCCAGATATTACTTGTGGGCTACTGGAGCCGTCCCTACAAACTCCCTGTCCTGTTCTATATCGTGCCCGTGCTTCTGATAGCCGGCGGCGTTGTGATTCTGTGCACCACAGTGCGCACCATGAATTCCGTGGTAGTGCTTATCACCGGTATCCTGCTCGTGGCCTCGGCCATCAACTGGGCTCTTGAGCTGTCAGCGACCCATCCGGCGCAAACGCGTGGGGGAAGCGCCTCCTGATGTACTCCACTATAATCTCCACAAGGCTGTCCATCGACATCAGCGAAGTGTCCAGCGTAAGGTCATACGATGATGCCGCACCCCAGCTCTTGTCGGTATAGAAATTATAATATCCGGCCCTCAGTTTATTGGTCCGTTCGGCTCTCGAGCGGGCCTGTGCCGGTGTTATATCATGCTCACGCGCAATGATGCGGGCCACGCATTGATCCATCGGTGCATGTACGAAGATGCTCACCAGCCCCGGAAAATCGCGCAGCACATAGTCGGCCGTACGCCCCACTATGACGCATGACTCCTGCTGTGCGAGCGAGTGGATGAAGTCGCTCTGCGCGCGGTAAAGCCCGTCGTCACTTATAGCGGTGGCTCCGGCAAAGGTGGCCGCCGGATTAAATCCCATGGCAAAGGAGAAGAGGCCGTTGAAAAATGTCGGGGCTTTCTCGTCCGAACGCTCGAAGAAGTCCGTGGTAACCCCCGCACGGCGTGCCGCGTTGTAAAGCAGCTCCTTGTCGTAGTAGCCTATGTGGAGAGCCGAAGCCAGACGCCGTCCCAACTCACGGCCTCCGCTGCCGAACTGACGTCCAATGGTTATCACTATGTGCGTTGATGATGACGCATCGTTACGGGTATCGCTGTCGACGTTTGCCATTTCGTTTAGTTTTTTATCTTCGATAAGGCAAAAATAATAATTTGACTTCACAGATTATCTAAATTTCACCGATTAATTTTCATAATCGCGGAAATACTATTACTTTTGCACCTTGGAAATAGCACGCATCGGCTTATCACACAGTTACAGCCGCACAAGCTATCTCCGCCCGTTTATCACGAAAGAAAAAAAACGAACATACAGTAATGGCAAAAGAAAATCAGACAGAGAACCGCACCGCCGTTGAAGAGCTGAACGATTCGCTCACCGGCATAGAACAGAAGGTGCAGAACAATCAGAAAACCATCATGTGGGCTTGCGTAGCCGTAGTGGCTGTAGTATGCGCAGTGCTTATATATGTATATGGCATCCGCCGTCCCGGCATCGAGTCAGCCAACAACGCCATCGGCCAGGCCGACCTCACCATGGCCATGGGCAATGACTCACTCGCACTCCAGCAGTACCAGCAGGTAGCCGACGAATATGGCTACGAAGCCGGCAACCGCGCCCAGCTCAACGCCGCCATCCTCCTCTACCAGCAGGGCAAATATCAGGAGGCCATCAACTACCTCAAGAACTACTCAGCCAACGAAAGCATCATCGGCGCTTCAAGCAAGGCTCTCGAAGGCGACTGCTACGTCAACCTCAAGAACTACAACGAAGCCATCGACTGCTACCGCGAGGCTGCCAAGATTTCTGACAAGAATCCTTCATACACCCCCTACTTCCTGATGAAGGAGGCCACAGTTCAGCGCGAGCTCAAGAACTACAAGGCCGAAGCCGACCTATACCGCACCATCCGCGATGAATATCCCGAATATGCCGCCATGCAGCAGATCGACTTCGAAAAGTACATTGCACGCGCCGAAGCTCAGGCCGGAGAATAACATGCCGCAACAACAGTCCGCATCCGCCGGACAGAACAATAAACAGCGCGGGCCGCACTATGCAGTGCGGCCCGCTTGCTATATGTATACGCGTTGATCAGTCAAGAGTCTGGTTGCCGCCACCGTTGACAAACAGCACCTGTCCGCTCACCCACGATGACGCGGGCGATGCAAAGAACAGCACCGCACGGGCCATGTCATCCACCTTGCCCAGCCGCTTCAGCGGCGTGTGGCGCAGCATGGCCTCCTCAAGCTCCGGAGTGAGCACTTTGGCAAGCGCCGCCGTGCGCGTGGCTCCGGGCCCTACACAGTTGATGCGCACCCCCATCGGTCCGAAGTCATAAGCCAGATTAGCCGACATGTGATTCAGAGCTGCCTTCGACGAGGCATAGACCCCCATGTTGGCCTCCTTATCCTGCGAACTCATGGATGAGATGTTGATGATGCTTCCGTAGCCCGATTTCTGCATCAGCGGCACCGCAAGCTGGCACAACCGCCATGGTGCGAACAGATTGATGCGGTAGATACGCTCCAGGTACGCAACATCGATTTTGAACGGATTCTCACGGCCTCCGCCACCCATTCCGGCATTATTGACCAGAATATCAAGTCTTCCGAACTTATCCTTTACCTTCTGGATGGCAGCCT
>OFFL01001209.1_pt1 | contig 20501 bp, 22 predicted proteins | sample 1521391 | NCBI WGS metagenome assembly OFFL01 (sample SAMEA3504082, study PRJEB24116) | mouse gut metagenome | biome: mouse gut; feature: mouse-associated habitat; material: faeces | place: Denmark | collected 2011
CACGGTATGTTTTGACGGTCGAAGGGCTGTAACGCTTTTGTTCCAGCAGTTCGAGGTAGCCTTTCGGCAGTGTGTATTCACGCTTAGGTTTGGGATGCCGCACGTAAACCCGGCTGTAATCGATGTAGGCGTGCGGTGAATAGCGGTCGTAGAAATCAGGCAGCCGGAAAACGGCGGCAGGAATGTAGCCGGAGCCGTCCTCGATTGCCACCACGTCGGTGTCCTGAGCCAGCAGCAGGGCGATGGCTTGGCAGTCCGAGTAATCCACCCGGATGCACTCCTCGCCGCCACGCCTGTCTTTGTGAAGAACGATGTTGCCACGTTGTTTCCGTACCTTGTCCATAATGCCGACAATTGTTTTATGGCCTCAAAATTACTGAAATAATTCTGAAAAACAAACCAATCGGTTTGTTTTTAATACATAAAAAAGCGGCTGAAAACACAAAACCGCTCGAATTTTAACATTTCAGGCTTTTAACAGCGAATAGACGAAGCGCAGTTCCCTTGCAAGCCGTTGTATGTCAAGCCCCCTCAAAAAAGATTGCTCAAAGGACAGACCGAAAAACACCTGCCGGAACATCATGGCTGTGTCCTCGATCTCCACATCCTGCCGTATCTCCCCGGTGTCCTGTGCCGACTGTATGGCAGCTCTCCAAAACTCGTAGTCCTGCCGGAACATGCCTGCTATCTTTTCCTCCACATCCGGATAATAAAGCCGTACCTGCATCAACAGATGATAATAATAGAAATTAAAGCTGCATCCTGCCGGATTGTTACCGTCATCAAGAAGCGATATGAGTTTCCGCATGGTCTGTTCCACACCTTTTATATATTGTTCGATAAATTCCGACAGGGTGGCAGCCTTGAAACGAAACTTATTTGCCACCGACTGCATACCGAAAACATATTTATCTATAACCGCAACAAAAAGATCCAGCTTTATCGGATAATAATACACCAGTCCGGCTTTCGTCAGCCCGCAGGCTTTTCCGATCTCTACCTGACTTGCCTTCTCATAATTCATCTTGGCGAAAACGCGCAGTGCGTTTTCAAGCACTTCTTCACGGTTGGTTATCATACTAACTTCTATCGTTTAATTTTGCGAAGTTACAAAATAATAATGGAATCATAACGCAAAAAATTTAGATTAAACTATCGATTTTCAAGGTTATGGTATTTATAATATAATTGGGTTCACTTTCATGGTGGAGAGATTCAGGTACAGACCGTGGTGTTCTATCATGCCGTGGCGGAACAATTTCCACAAAAGATTGCAGCCGAGCTGCGCCAATGTGGAGTTGATGAACAGATCCTGTTTTTCCAATGCTTCGGCAAGGGAGCAACTCGGACCAGAATCATTATCTTTCACTTTTGAATACCGCACGAGGCGTGTCACCACTTTCAGAGAGCTTACCGTTTCATAAAGATGCGATTCCGGCTGCTTGATTTTTCTTGGCACGGTTCCCATTACAACCTGTCCGCTTGACTGCGAGTTTCCGAAGTCGAGCCAATATATCGGTGTGCCATGATTGGTGTAGTCTGATTCCGGTACAGCCTTCAACACTTTCCATAAATCCATACGTGATTTCACATTGTCGGTGCAGGTAATCGTTATGTTGGCCATATTGTCCCTTCGTGCATCCTTGGGACATACCGGATATAAGTCCGGGATTGCAGCCCAGTCATTCCCGAAGAAGTTGTTTATCCGTGTCACCAGACACTGCGCCTTGTTCAGCCCGATATCCGACCATCCGAAAAGCTGGCGCCCGATATTGGCTTCGGTAACTATGTCGGGGTCATAGACTGTCACGAACAGACCGGGATGGTTCAATGCCCTCAGTGTCACATCGAGCCGGGCGAGATTTGTAAGGACCTGTGAACCCGTGCCGCCGGCGCCTATAAGATTTACCGTAACCGGATGCTGCGGATTGAGCAGGTAATTGTGAATATAATGTACACGTTTCATATCAGAAGGTCTTTTAGTTTAAGATTATTCAGAGGTATAAGTTCATTGAGGTTGAACGGTTTGTCACGTGCGGCCTTTGTCACCAGCACAAGATTGGATTTCGTAGGATTACGGCCTCCGCCCAAGTGTGAAAACTCCGTCAGCCAGAACCTTTTCTCAAGATATTCCAGAAATGTTCCGAATGTCGGTTGCCTCGGACTCTCAATTTTCGGATTCCCCATGCACACGTTTGCGCTCGTGACGTTGAAAAACGGGGCGGCATACAGCTTCGTCTCCGGAGTCGGAACCTCTCCCTTGAAGGCATACACGTTCATTCCGCCACCTTCCTTTGATTCATAGATCACTCCCGGAACATTATATTCCGCATTTTCAATCTTCAGGCTTTCCACAAAATACATCATTCGTCTTTGCGGCGGATTGTACCATACGTACCGTTCAGACCCCTTGCGAGTGTCGCAATACAGCAGGTTTGACGGCAACATCCCGCATGGAGTGCCGTCATGTACTTCCGAATAATTCCTCACGAGATCGTTCATGAACTCCAAGGTCACAGGGCGTCCTTCACCCATATTACCCTTTTTATCTATTGCACGCATCTCAAGGAAATGTTTCTTCTCGTCCTCGCTGACATAGGCGATGAGAACGGCTTTGGGATATATTACGGAGCTTATCTCCCGAGTCAGTTGGTTGGAATTCGTCATGATTCAAGATTACTTATTATGTTAATGAACTTATCGGACCATTGGAAGAACCGTTCGGGATACTCATCCGATATTTTGAAGAGTGATTCCGTTTTTGGAGTCAGTTTCATAGTTGTCACCGGTATTATCTCATACGATTCCTGATAATCCGAGTTTATGAAGTCAATCAGTGTCCTGGTGACTATGTCATCTTCCTCATAGACAATGCAGATCTGACGGTGCAGGTCCACCGGACGTATGTCCGGGTCATCATCGTAATATGGGTCATAGGCATAATGCATTATCGGTTTCTTCGGTTCAAGGAATTCCATTCCATCCAGCATGGCATCTATAAATTTTGATTCCCATGCGTTAACGGGTTTATAACCGTGCAACGCCGTGTGTATGTCGTTATGATATGACTTACTTTCAACACGTCTGAGCAGTTTGTGTATTGCTCCTGACTGATATGACTCTATGCGCTTCCTGTCCCTGATAATTTCTTTGTCTGCCTCGTTAGTGTCATAATCCATAAGGACACATTCCATTATACAGTCATGTTCATCGCAGTCCAATATTGAACCGATTCGGTTGGCGTGCATAAACTTGTTAAGGAACGATATGGCTATGCGCCTAAGCCCGTTGTTGATTCGGGTCAGAAATTTCACCGGGAAATAATACAGCTTGCAGGTTCCCCACCTGTGGCATTTCCAAAGTGTAAAATGAAGCCTGCTGTCATACATCTCGATATTCAGTCCAATATTGTCGGAGAGAATGGTCTGCATTTCATAATACAGATGGTTGATGCTCTCATTCAGAGTCTTGCCGGGTGTATGATCGACCTTCACATTCAACAATTCCGCATACCGGAAATAAGAATCACGCAGGAAATCATAGTTCTCCTGCGTGATTATGTTGAATGTATCCTCTCCATAATCCTTGATTATGAACGAAGGTACGGTGCTCTGGAAGGTTGTTTTCAGAAAAGAATTACAGCACCGCTGGGCGCTGTAATTCTTCTTTGCCGGTTCACTCCGTAATGATAGCGTCTCTCGGTCTGGCTTATGAGTAGCTTTGCGAGCTGTTCCGACTGTGATTCGCTCAGGAGTCTGCATTGGTTCTCTTTTTTAGGTTTTACGGGCATTGGTTCTTATCCTTTGGTTCCGATTGTGGTTTTGAACTCATAGACCGCCGCGTCGTCCTTCATGGTGGGACCGTGTACCGTGGCGGTTGTCAGTTCGGGATAGGTATTGGAATAGAATCCCATCACCATTTCGGGGCTGTCCGACGGATTGGGGTCGTCGAGTGTGATTGTGGCTGTCCCTTTCTTGAAAGTGAACACGCGTTTGATTCCTGTGATTTCGAGTGCCATAGTTTTACATCATTTGGGGTTGTGCATAATTTCCTTGTAACATTGATGCCGGGAAGTCGGGATATTCCGCATATTCCTCCGGCCGGTAAGGAGGCGCGTCATCCGGATCCGCCATTCTCGGCGCATGAGCCGCCATGTCGTGATCGAACGACATAGGCTGCTGCGCATACCGTGGCTGCCCGTTGGTAGGATATGTACCGTTTTGACCTCCGTTTTGCGGCATCATCCCGCCATTGGGATGCGGATATTGGGGATAGCCACCGTTGGGTTGCGCCAGCTGCGGCCATCCCATCGGCTGTTGCGGATATCCGTATTGACCATCATATCCCTGTCCGGGGTTGCCGTATGGCTGTTGAGCGGGGTGTGCGGCTTGCGCCGGCATTTCCTGCTGTGGCATGGCGGACTGATGTTGTGGTGCAGCTTGCTGTTGAACGGTCGGTTGTTGAACCGGTTTAACAGGTTCCGGCATTGGCTGAGGCTGTACCTGCGCCGTCGCGGGCTGTTGTGTCGGTTGCTGGACTTGGGACTGCTGCGGTTGAGCCTGCTCGGGTTCCTCCATCATTGCGAAGAGATCTCCCTGTCCCACTAATTTCTTCTGCTCGTCAAGCCGCTCGTCGATTGTCTTCAAGTCGTCGGGTTTGGCGTATTTGCGTGCCTCGGTAAGCGCGTCCACGGCCTCCTTATGTCTCTTGGCGGCGATATGCTCCTCCGCCTTCTTGAGATTTTTCTCATACTTCTCGCGCTTCTCCCTGTCCTCTTTGGATTCTTTTGCCTTGGCTTCCTTAGCTCCCTTGCTTGATGACGCCGCTTTGTCGGCCTGCGCCTCGAACTGCGCCATGTTGGAGATCAGCCCCGACGCCTTCTGCATGGGACGTCCCACCACCTGCATGAAGCCGGTGTCAAGTTCTTCGGGTGTGCCGTTCAGTGTCAACGGCACGATGCTGTTCTGCGCCTCATCCTTGAGAGTGTTGGATTTCGGGAGCATGGACACCGCCATGCGTCCGTCGGCGGATTTGCGGATGACCAACGTGATATCCACGTTAGGGTTCATCATCTGGTTCATTGATTGAAAAAACATATTCGTATCGTATTTAGTGTGAATATTTATGGTCGTTGTCCTGCGACTATCCCTTGAATAATTCCGCGAGAAGCCGGTTGCGGTCGGGATGGCGGCTTATCTCCGTTATCTGATCCAGGATGGTGGAGATATGCACCGGTCCCCCTGTCCTGCGTGACGGGAACTTGATTCCGGGTCTGTCAGCCAGACTATTCCTCTCGACCCTGTTTCATGCAGTCATTTTTCAATGGGGTTCTACTAATATCAAGTTTTGTTGTATGCTTTGTTTCAAATAAAATTCAATCCTCACGACGCATTATTAATTATGAACCATACAGCGGATACAGGTGTTGAAATTGGATGGTAAATATATGTAATATCACAGTTTATGACACAATATCAATTAAAACGGGCTTACGAACCCGCTTCTCCGGAAGACGGCTTCAGGGTATATATAGACAGACTTTGGCCGAGAGGTCTCTCGCACGAGACTTTCCATTATGATTTGTGGGATAAGGATATCGCGCCGTCCACAGAACTCCGCGAATGGTTTCATGCGGATCCCGATAACCGATGGTCTGAATTTGAGACTCGATATTCCAAAGAACTGGAGACCAGCCCTTCGTTCGGGGCATTGCGACATCTTCTTGCACAGAAATCTGTAGTGACATTACTTTATTCGTCTCATGATGAACGACATAACAATGCCATTGTGGTTTACAACTTATTGACAAAATAATCTCTTAACATATCCTCCACTTATGAAAATGTTCTGTTACCAGTGCCAGGAGACCGCACGCGGCAAAGGCTGCGAGATTCAAGGTGTATGCGGAAAGAAACCCGAAACGTCTGCAAGAATGGATCAGCTGCTTTACATCGCCCGTGGCATGGCCATCGTAAACCGACAGTTGCGAGAGAAAGGCGCATCAAGCAAGGATGCATCACGGTTCATCGTCGACGCACTGTTCACCACCATCACCAACGCGAACTTCGACAATGATATGCTCGACGGCTATATCACAAAAGCCCTCGACCTGAAAAACGAACTCGAAGGAGAGTCGAAAAAGCGCGGCATGGAGCCTCCTTTCATGCCTGAGGTGTCGTATCATATCCCAAAGGAGGAATATGGCGTACATGAGGTAATCGAACACAGCGGCACTCTTGAAGAAGAAATCACAAGTGTGCTCCATGACAAGAACCCGGATATAAGAGGGCTCAAGCAGCTTGCCATGTACGGCTGCAAGGGTATGGCGGCCTATGCCCGCCACGCCTGTAACCTCGGTTATGAGGACGAAGACATATATGTCGTGATAGAGAACGCCCTTGCCGAGATAAGCCGTCCTGACATAAGCGTGGATGAGCTGTTTTCGCTCGTGCTCAATGTGGGTGACGGGGGTGTCAAGGCTATGGCTCTGCTTGACAAGGCAAACACATCGACCTACGGCAATCCCGAAATCACAAAGGTAAACATCGGAGTAAGGAACCGTCCGGGCATACTCGTGAGCGGTCACGACCTCAAGGATCTTGAGGAACTGCTCGAACAGTCAGCAGGCAAAGGGGTTGACATCTACACCCACTCGGAGATGCTCCCTGCCCAAAGCTATCCTTTCTTCAAGAAATTCCCCCACTTTGCAGGTAACTACGGCAACGCATGGTGGCGGCAGATTGACGAGTTCGAGACATTCAACGGCATGTTCCTCTTCACCTCCAACTGCATCGTGCCCCCGCGCCCGAAAACCACCTACATGGACCGCGTCTACACGACCGGTGTCGTCGGAATGCCCGGCACACATTTTATCCCCGAAGGGAAGGACGGCAAAAAGGATTTTTCCGAAATCATAGAGCGGGCGCAGACATGCCAGCCGCCGACAGAGATAGAGCATGGTGAGATTGTCGCCGGATTCGCCCATAACCAGGTGCTTGCTTTGGCGCCTAAGATTATCGACCTCATCAAAAGCGGTAAAATCCGCAAGTTTGTGGTCATGGCAGGCTGTGACGGCAGAATGCCCTCGCGCAAATACTATACGGAATTTGCGGAAAGGCTTCCTAAAGACTGCGTGATTCTCACCGCAGGCTGTGCCAAATACCGCTACAACAAGCTTCCGCTCGGTGATATCGAGGGTGTTCCGCGCGTGCTCGATGCCGGACAGTGTAACGACTCCTATTCGCTCGTCGTGATTGCCAATGCTCTCAAGGACGCTTTCGGCCTGGAGAGTGTCAACGATTTGCCGATTGTCTACAACATCGCATGGTATGAGCAGAAGGCGGTGATAGTGCTTCTGGCCTTGTTGAGCCTCGGAGTGAAGAATATCCACACCGGCCCGACGCTGCCGGCGTTTTTCACCCCCGAAATTCTGAAAGTGCTTCAGGAGAAGTTCAATATAGGTACCATCGCCACCGTTGACGAAGATTTGGCTACCCTTATCGGTTGAAAGAAATGGACGGTCGGAATGTGAATCGGTTTATCCATAAATATGTGATAGCGGCGGCGCACGCCATCCTTTGGCTGGCGGCGCTGTCTCTTGCCGCATATTTCCATCTTGGCCACGGATATTCGGCTGCCGAGGCGCTTCTCGGCTCCACGCTCATGGCATATTGTGCATATGTCTGTGAGTCCGGACTGGGCACATGGCGCGTGGCGGCCGCTGCCGGTGATGTTAGGATTGATTTCAGGAAGGCCGGATTATGGGGATGGATTGTCGTGAACATAGCGGTAGCAATAACCCTGTCGTTGCTTTTTCTGAAATACCCCGAATGGTGGATATTGCTCCTCATCATACTTAACGCCGGATGGCAGAAATATATGAACGGGCGAATACCCCCGCGTTTGCAGGAAACCTTCCAGTCTGTAAAGCTATGAAAATATCATCCGGACTGTTCCTCTGCCTCGGGCTTGTCTTTGCCGCTTTATATTTTCTGATATTCGGCATCGGCTTTGTCATCACTATGAAGATTCGCAAAAAAAGAAACCTCTAAATAAATTTACGACATGTTCAGATTAAAAGACAGAATTCCATACGCTGACGGCTCCATAGCGAAGGAGATTGTCATGCAGAACCATAGCGGGCTTTCGCTCCTTATGGCAGTTGACAAGGGACTTGAGATTCCCACACATACGGCTAATGCCGACGTGCTCGTCCAGGTAATAGATGGGAGCATGGAGTTCAACATTGAGGATAAAGTACTTGAGTTGAAAGAGGGTGATGCGCTCACTATGACACCGGGTGTGAAACATTCCTTAAAGGCTACGGAACGGTTCAAGGTCCTTGTCACAAAGCTCAACGCATAAGCACGGCATCGTTCGGGCTTCAGGCATCCTGAGGGTATGGACTCCCCGGATGCCTTTATTATTTCCCGATTAGATGTCGGATAGCCATTATCGGGTGATAAATGAGCATCCTCGGGCCGGAAAAGCGCATGACCGTCTTTATTTTTTCTTTCATATCCGGACGGTAACAATGTATCCTGCATTTGCGGCAACTTCCTTTCGAATCGCTGAAAGGACAATGGCGCAGACGGCATTCGGCATACCTCGCCAAATTCTCACACCCGGGACAAGTATCTCTATTTCCCTCTTTCAGGCGGCAATATAGACGGATCATCTCTCTTACGATCCTGATTTCGTATTCTATCTTCATTTATGGTTTGGATTTGCCGACCGGCGGTTCTGTGAGTGTTATTTTGACAACGGTTGTGCGGTCGAGGCTACGCTTGATCGCTTCATCAAAATTCCCCATGTAATTAGGTAAAAAGCGTTGGCAGAGCAGACGCAAAGCCATAATCTTTTCCGCGTTATCAGTCACAATCTCCGCCTCCCCTAAAGCGATGGCAGAGTCATAATACATAGTAAAATTCTTTTTCCCGGTCTCAAATTTCGGGGAGCATCGGCTGACGGCACTCAGACTGACAATGGGATTGGCCCTTATGCAATCCATCTTCTCCCCCTCGTCGGCGCAATGGAAATAAAACGTGTGCCCCTCCCCCCGTATCAACGACAGCGGGAGTCCGTATGGCGTTCCGTCCGGTCGTATCATCGACATCGTTACAAAGGGAGCACGGTCAAACACATTAAGCGCCCAGTCCTCATCTTTCTGCCTTGCTGCTTTTCTCATCTGCTTCATATCGCAAATTTAAGAAAAATAAAGGAATAACAATCTGATTGTTCCTGAAGCATCAAGAAGCATCCAGTCATATCGGATAGAGACACAGCATTATCATATCCGATAAAATATTGTGATTAATATTTATAGGACATATGGCATTGTGACATTTCAGAAAATCAGACCGCTGATTATGGCGAACAGCAGAGCCGCCGCCACTATGATGCAGGCAATCTTATAGAGGAATCGGAGGAATCCTCTGAAAAACACTATTGCCAACGCCGCCCATACAGGTGATACGCCCCTTGTATAGAGGTATCCGAACACGGCGGCCAAAGCGAGTATCAGGATCGCTTTCCACAGCCACCTCATACCGGTGATCCTTGTGATAAGTGCAGATGCTTTCATAATTGTATATATTTACCGGGGTGACACGGTGTCATCCGGATTTCGGAGGCTCCCCCGTGGCGCGCCTCCGCAGGCAAGGCTACGGGTAAAAATACAGGAGCGCAGTGAGGATGATTTTTGCCCGTACCGCAAGGCCCGGCCTTGACGGTGGAAAATGGCGAGCCACGAACTTCGCCTCCGAATCCGAATGACGGCATTCACTGTCCTATCTCTTTCTTGAAGTCTTCCTGTCCGGGAAAGCGAGCGTGACATTGTAGCCGCCGTCGAAAACAAGCATGGCATCGAATGAATTTCCCTTCTTCCCTTTGAACCCCTTTATCAGCTTAGTCCTGCCGGATGACAGCAACTGCTCGATATGCCCGTCCGTGAGCTCCTTGTTCAAGAATCGCCTGAACACCAGTAGACCGCAGGATATATTGTCGCACCGGGCGGTCTTAGCCCGTATCACGACATTCCCTTTGCCGCATTTGGGACATGGGCGGGAATGCACCGGGGTGACAGGCACTGTGATTCCGAGAATCTCAGTGGTAGCCTTGCGTGTATAGCCGACGATGGCGTTCATGAATGTAGAGGGTTCAAGAGTGTGCCGTTCAATCTGCAACAGTGTGTTTTCCCAGCTGCCTGTCATGCCTACATCCGCCACGAGCATATCCTTCACGGCATCGTACAGAGCCAGACCTTTGTCGGTAGGCATGATGCTCTTACCTGAGCGTCGTATGTAGTCACGTTTAACCAGAGTGGCGATAATAGCCGCACGGGTGGCGGGCGTGCCGATGCCTATGTCGCGGACAGCCTCGCGCGCCTTCTCGTCGGCGATATCCTTACCGCACGATTCCATTGCGGCAAGGAGGGTGGCCTCGGTGTACAACGGGCGCGGCATGGTCTTCCTCTGCGCCAGCCCATGCCCCGAAACCGGCGCGGTGTCACCAACTGAAAAGGCTGGGCAAGCCGCATTGTCATCGGATTCATCCTCGCCACGGTCCTCCTTGCGGTCGAACACGGCACGCCAGCCTGGTATTACGACGGATGAGGACTTGGAACGGAACGGCCTCCCGCAGATTTCGGCTTCTATCAGGTGTGTTTCGGTGACACACGGGGGTGAGAATGCTTCGAGCATACGCCCGGCAATCATCAGATAGACGGCACGTTCGTCGCTTGAAATGCCCGAAGGTGTGACACCGGTGACAATCAGAGCGTGGTGGTCGGTCACTTTGGAGTCATTTACACTGCGGTTGTTGAGCACCGATAGGTCAAAAGTGGCACCGTAGGTGTGGAATTCCGGCATGGTGCACACCTTTTGCAGCAGTTCCGGCACGGTTCGCATGACATCATGCGGTATGTAACGGCTTCCGGTTCGCGGATAGGATATCAGTTTCTTCTCGTAGAGCGACTGCGCCACGACCAAAGTCTTCTCTGCGGTCATGTCGTGGTGCACGTTGCAGTCCTTCTGGAGAGCCGTGAGGTCGTACAGTAGTGGTGGCTGGCGGTCGGAACGCCTGCATTCCGCCTTGGTGACACGCCCCGTGGCATTTGGTACGATACGGGAAAAGGCGGCGTCAGCCTGTGTCTTCTCCCTGAAATCATCCTTGTGGAAGAAACGGCACAGCCTGCCGTCCCTGGAGAGAGTCACATGTAGCTGCCAGTAAGGAACGGATACGAAATCACGGTTTTCACGGAAACAGGAGCACACCATAGCAAGCGTGGGTGTCTGCACACGTCCGATGGAGCTGTTGGAAGTGCCCGACACGCAGGCGAGGGCGCGGCTGGCATTCATTCCCACAAGCCAATCGGCTTTCGCGCGGCAGTCTGCGGCGGCATGAAGGCTATTATACTCACGACCGTCGCGCAGGTTCGCCATGCCGGTACGGATTGCCTCGTCTGTGAGCGACGATATCCACAGCCGGCGGAAAGGCTTGGTGTAGCCGAGGTATTCATAGATATAACGGAAAATGAGTTCCCCTTCGCGTCCGGCATCGGTTGCCACGATGATGCTGTCACATCTGGAGAACACATCGTCGATGATCTTGAGCTGTTTAGCGGCGGTGATGTCAGTCACCATGCCCCGGTCGGTACGGATCTGGCGCACCACCAGCCGGAATGGGTCGGGTATCATTGGAAGGTTTTCGGGTGATGTACGGTCATAGCCGTATGCGCCCGGCATGGCGAGCGACACGAGGTGTCCGAGCGCCCATGTCACCATGTAGCCGTTGCCGGTACAGTAACCCTCTTTGCGTATGTTGGCGCCGACGACACGGGCGATGTCCTGCCCGACGCTCGGCTTTTCAGTTATGATTGCTATCATTCTTTTGTAAAAAATTAGCCGTTCCCCACCATAGTCAGGGAGGCAGGGAACGGCGGTTTGACATTGGGTTATATAAGACTCTGTCATGCTGGCTTGATGCCGATAATCTCAAGTAGCGGTTCGCCGTTATCCTTGCGTACAAGCTGCAAGGTGGCGTCAAGGACGACATCCACGCCGAGGAGCACAAGACTGAGGGATATCACACCGGTTTTTTCTCCTTGCAGGAGCGTGTCGAGTTCGCCGGCCATCTCCAGCTCGTCGCGGAGTATGCCGATGGATTCCAGTTCGCCCCAGTCCACATCTTCGGCATTGAAAGGAGTTATGTTTTCCTGATTCATTGTCATGGTCTTTTACGTTACACATTATTTTTCGTCAGCCGACGCTTTGGCCTTTCGGCTTGCGGTTCTGCTGTCCTTGTCCCTGTGACTGACGGCGTTCCTGAGCCTGTGCGACGACATTGCGTTGCGAGGCGTTACGATTGCGGGTGGGGTCTTCGTTGTAGTAGTCCAGACGGCCGGTGTTGAAGTTGGCACGGACATACTGTGAGAAAGGGTTCTTGTCAAAACCAATCATTCCCTCGATAAATACCGCCTTGCCGTCCTGAAGCTGGGCGCGTTCGGTGGCTGTCAGAGTCTTGCCCCACAGCTCGGTGGGAATCTTGAACTGCTCGCGCTGCTCGAAACCGTCCGGCGTGCGGGAGTAGCTCAGCCGTCCGGTTTCAAGGTCGGCCTTGATAAACGAGGAGAATTCCTCACCTTTGCGGCTCACCATATCTTTGAGGAATATTACCCGACCGGCACGCAGTTCTTCCCGTTCTTCACCGGTGAGCTTCACACCGTTGATTTCCTTGGGAATGTAGATTTCCCGGTCTCCTTCGGGCGAATCCGGATTGTAGCGCGTGTATGCGGGACGCCCGCTTTGTGGGTCGAGCTTGACAAACGAAGAGAAGTATTCACCGTCCTTTCGCTTCATATCCTCCACGAAGATAGCTTTGCCGAGATTCAGATCCTCAACCTGCTGCTTGGTGAGTTTAACTCCGCCGAGTTCCTGACGGTTGAAAACCCTGTCGTTCTCGAAGATGTATTCGATGCCGCGACGTTCGGCGCTTATCTGCACCTTGGCGTCGAAGTCGTTGCCGGCTTGCGACTTCATACCTTCGAGGAATATGGCTTTCCCTTCCTTCAAGTCGTTCTTTTCCTGCTCGGTGAGCTTGACACCCTTGATTTCATCGGGGATGAATACGTTCTCGGCTTTCATCGCCACAACCTCGTTGGTGAGTTTGTCGATGCTGATGAAGGTGGGGACAATCTCACCGCTGCGGGATTTGAGGTCCACAACGCGCCCCATGTTGCCGGTCTCAAGCAGGTTCTTCTTGTCCTCGTCGGAGAAGATATGCCCGAAATACGGGCGATCGAGATCCGGTTTCTGGCGCATACCGTGGATGGCGAGCACCACGGGGCCGTTAGCCGACTGTTGGAACGACAGGCGTGCGTCCGTGCGGAGCACGGCTGAGCCGAAGTTCATGGTTATAGGCACCATCTGGTTGGTCTTGTAGCCACGGAGCATCTGGTCGAGCAGTCCGCGCTCGGCGAGATAGTCGCGCGAGATACCGAATAATTTGAGCTGTTCCCAGTCGATCATTGACTCGTTGTAACGCGGGGCGCGCTGTTCCGGCTGTTGTCCGGCGGCTGCGGCCTGCTGTGCCTGTACCTCGCGGGGTGACATCCGCACTTCTTCATTGTCTTTTTGTTTCTTTGCCATTTCTTCTACATTTTGATTATTGGTGTTTTCTTGTTGTTTCCCCTTCGGGGTAATCTCGTATTTCTTGAGGAATTCCTCCACCGCGTCGGTTTTCTTCCCTGCTGCGATATCCTCTATCGCCTGCCTTACATCGTGGTCGTCAAGGTGCTTGACCTTTACCGACAGAATGCCGAAGCGTGTGGGGTCTTTGAGCTGGCTCCAGAAATTCTTGAGGAAATTCTCGAACATGTCCGCATAGCGGTCGATTTTCAGGAACGAGTTTCGGTGTTTCGTGTCTGCCGGGACAGTTTCATGTCGCCCGTCCTTGTCAAGTTTTGACACCGCCTGCAATATCAGTTCCATCTTGTCAAGGATGAACACGATGTCGCTCATCTGCTCGTTCTCGGTGATTTTGGGTGTCGGCGGCTCCGGTTGCGCCCTTGCTGATTTTTTTGCCATACCTTGAAGTATTTAGAGTGAATAAATAAATGTTTCCACTGCAAATATAGGCTCTAAAATCATACAAAATGCTGATTTGCAAACGCTTGACAATACGTTGCACCGTATATCATCACGTTGCACCGCAGGGTGTCACGCAAAGGTCGGAATGAACCGATTACGGAACGAAAAAGACAGGTACGGAGGGAAACGGAAAGGAGAACTGGCGGGACGGAGAAAACGACCGTAATATGCAGAATTGAGAGGCGGAGCTGCTTTTGTCCCCGCTTATATCCGTCAGTAAAAAACAGGCGGCAGGATTATGTGTGTTCTTGTAATATTATATCGGCTGTGGCACCGTCAATATTCCATAATGCCGGCGCCACAGTTTCTCAGTTGACCGTTTTATGCGTCATCGGTCGGCATCGCTTGCTAAGTCCCGACCGACACTACAACTCGGAGGGGCGAAACCGGAACGTTTTTTCCAAGAAAAATTACCGCAGGGAATTTTTTGCAGGAAAACCCGAAGGGCCTGAACGTGAGGATTTCGGTCTCCGAGTTACCTTGATAAAGGGACTTAGCCGGCGCTGCCGACTGAAGCTGAATTTATGATGGCAATTCATGGAATAATACATCATAAGCACCCAATATGCGCTAAAAAAGTGCGTTGATACTCAAATTTTGATTACCTTTGCACCAAAATCAGTCATTATGACAATTAGAGAATGGATCAGAGATAGAGAAATCAGCGGCTTCCCAACCTTTTCGGTTGATGATGTGAGGTCGGCCTTTACTAATTATTCGGAACAATCCATCAAGAATGATTTGTTCCGGTTATCATCACAAGGTATACTGTATCCTGTGTACAGAGGATTTTATGTTATAATGCCTCCACATTACGCGGCAAAAAGAATGATACCGCCTATATATTATATAGATCAGCTGATGGCATATCTGAACAAACCATACTATATCAGCCTGCTGAGCGCGGCAGAAATTTTAGGGGCAGCCCATCAACGGCCGCAAAAATTTTCAGTAATGACGGTATTCCCAAAATCCACAGTGTCTTCGGCAAAAAACAACTCGCTTGTATGGGAATATCGAAAGGAGATTCCATCGGATTTTCTGATATCCCGCAATTCTGAAACAGGTACGATTCTTTACTCAAATTCCGAATTGACAGCCATTGATATTGTGCAGTATGAACAATATATAGGAGGCCTTTCAAGAGCGGCTACCATCCTTGAAGAACTGACTGAGAATCTCGATTTTCATGGAGTGTCCGACAGTTTGTTGGATTATACATCAATAGCGACCATACAACGTCTTGGCTATATGCTTGAAGATGTTTTAGGGCAGACGGAGATTGCAGACGTACTATATGCGGAATTGCGGTCATACGCAAAACGTTTCAGGTATGTTCCTCTCAATACGCGAAAAACCGTTGAGAATGCAGAAAAGAATTCCCGTTGGAAAGTCTATATAAACTCGATAATAGAAACAGACGAAATATGATAAACAGAACAGCCATTACCCAATGGAACAGAATTGTTCCCTGGAATGACAATGCACAGGTTGAACAGGACCTTATCATCTCCCGTGCGCTGGTTGCTATTTTCAGTGATGAATTCCTTGCCTCCCAGTTGGCATTCAGAGGTGGCACAGCTCTTCATAAACTATATCTGTCGCCCCAGCCCAGATACAGCGAGGATATTGATCTGGTACAGATTGCATCGGGACCTATAAAACCAATCATGTACAGATTGGGGGAAGTCCTTGATTTCCTGCCTGACCGGGTTACGAAACAAAAGAGATACAACAACACGATGTTGTTTCGTATGGAATCGGAAATCCCGCCTTTAATTCCCCTGCGATTGAAAATAGAGATAAACTGTTTTGAGCACTTCAATGAACTCGGACTTGTCAAGGTGCCATTTGATATGGAAAACAGCTGGTTTTCCGGTAAATGCGAGATTACTACATATAGTCTGAACGAGTTATTGGGAACAAAGCTAAGAGCCTTGTACCAAAGAAAAAAAGGACGGGACCTTTTCGATTTATATGTTGCATTATCAGAGGCATCTGTTGATGTCGATGAAATCATGCGTTGTTACAACCGTTATATGACATTTGCCGTGCAGCAACCACCTACATACAAACAGTTTATCAACAATATGGCGGAAAAGATGGCAGATCCGGATTTCTTAGGCGACACCCAAAGCCTTATCCGCCCTGACAGAGAATTTAATCCACATTTGGGTTATGAACTTGTCCGTTCGCAATTGATAGACCGATTACAAAAGTAGAATCGATTTGTGAATTTTCACAATAGACAACGTTCGGATTTTTCTGAATGTGAGAACATGGCGTTAAAAGGCGAGTAAGCCGTAACAATACCGGATCTTGGGAGTTGTTTGATGTAGATATTGTAATCGCATTTGACATTTCAATATAAAAACGCTTTCTTCTTGTTTGAATTATGAACTATAATCCAACAAGCGACCACAATCGTGCCAGTCGCCAATCATTTCTCCACGTCCACTTGCTTCTATAAGTTTTATAAGCCGACTTTCAAATAGGTCAGGCTTTGAAACAACTCTTTGGATATTGTCAATTCTCACCCTTTGGTATAGAGGGGGAAAATCACAAAATTTTTTCCATGCAACCGGGCGAGATTTGAATGCCGAGAGTATTTCGGGTATTATAACAAATTCAGCATCGAGATCCGGGCATACGGCGCGTCCGCTGTCGGTCATAAGTCCGAGGCGTTCAAGTCTGCGGCAACGCTCTTTATTTAGCTCAGTCCATCTGCCGCTTTTAGTTCGCGGTCCGAAGCGTTGGAGAGTAACTCCATCAACATTCTTGACAGTCGAATCTATCCAACCAAAACATAAAGCCTCTTCAACAGCATCAAGATACCATAAGGCATCCTCCGGTGGTGTCTTGCCCCGCTTCAAGGCAATCCAGCACTCTTTTTCTTTTACGTGGTTGGCTGCAATCCATTCGCGAAATTCAGCACGTTTTTTTACTGACAATATGTTGGCCGGTTTCATAAGGCTAATTCTGATTCTTTTGCCGGTTTGACATTATTTGGTCAAAGTTCTCGCGTCCCCAGTTTATCAGTGCCTTTACATGTGGAAGCAAGGTTTTACCGAAATCGGAGACCGAGTATTCGACCCTCGGAGGCACATCGGGATATAGCTGACGGTCAAGAATCCCGTCGGTGTATAACTGGCGCAGGACTTGGGAGAGGACTTTTTCTGATATAGCCGGGATTGTACGGTAAAGCTCGTTGAACCGCACAGGCTCATTCTCCGAAACTTTTAGAAGCACCACCAAAGCCCATTTGTTGCCCATCCATTCAAGCATTGGAGCGGCCTTGCAATATTCGTAGTCCAATTTTTTTGTCATTTTCTCGATGTCGAAACTTATTGGTTTTGTGCAAAACAAACCTTTCGGTAAGGGTCAAACCAATCGGTAAGTTATTGCTTTACCGATGATTCTCACCTAATTTTGCACTACAAAATTAACGAAAATAATCAAGATATGATATATCCGCAGCTCCATTTCACGGGCCAGGTATGGCGACCGCCATACGAAGCCAACTCGCAACTTCTGCAACTTACCTCCGGTTGCACATGGCACAAATGCAAGTTTTGCAGCCTTTACCACGGCACACCGTTTCGTATGTCGCCACTGTCAGAGGTCGAGGAAGATCTGAAAGTTATACGCCAGTGGCAACCACGTGCCCGACGTGTCTATCTCACAGGTGCAAATCCATTCGCTCTGAGCTACAACAAGCTGATGGATGTGGCATTGTTGCTCCGCAAGTATCTCCCTCACATGGTATCTTTCGGAATGTTTGCCCGTGTGACCGACATAACACCAAAATCGGTGGAGGAATTGAAAAATCTCCGCCACCTCAAACTCGACAGTATCAATATCGGCATAGAGACAGCCCATGACCCGACACTTGACCGGATGAACAAAGGCTACCATGCCTCCGACATTCTGGAGCAACTGTCAAAGCTCGATGAAGCAGGAATACGCTACAATGTGTTTTACCTCAACGGGCTTGGAGGGAAAGGGAACGGAGTGGCAAGCGCGACAGCGACCGCCTATGTTTTGAACCGGCTTCACCCCTGCGTCATCAACATCGTATCACTGACGATATTCCCTGAATCGCAACTATATCAGGAGGTGATTGACGGAACGTATGAGGAAGAACCGGAGATTGAACGTCTGGTGGAGATGCGGACACTTATAGAGCGGTTGAAAATAAAGACCAACTTACTCGGCCACCACGTTTCCAACACCGTACCGATAACCGGGGCATTGCCTAATGACAAGGCGGTTCTCCTCTCCGAATTTGACAAGGCTATCGCATCCTTCCCTGAAAAGGAACTGAAAGCCTACCGCGACAGGATATGGCATCTGTGACAGACACCGATCCCGTCTTTCAGCCTACTCGTTTCGGGTAGGCTTTCTTCATTATTGAAAAAACTATTGCCGATATATTTTCCACTTATCATTCAGCGATTCCCTTTCTGCACAGTAACCGCAAGGCAGATCTTTCAACAACCCGATTGTTGGATCTAATTCAAACACATATTTCAAAGAAACAATCTTTGCTTCGTTATCGCTATGTTCTCTCCCGCATAGGAATTGCCACATTCCGTCCTCAATGTCATGGGAGACAAACAATATCGGTTCTTTGTCATCCACTATATGGGCACAGGTAATAACCGCAGTATTAGGAGCGTCTGAAAAAGGGAAAGACTTATTTGCCTTTTTGATATATCTGCTTATTCCCATAGCGGTCAATCCGATGACAAGATATACGGCAGCATATACCAGAAACCAAACTTCCTTAATATCAAAGAATAACCATGTACCGGCGAGAAAAGCGATTGAGGACACTAATGGGAGATTCCACATCTGACGGATATTTTTGCCGCAGTTGAAGCCAAGTATTATTGAGTAGATTGGATTGATGATGAAGAACAGCATCATGCACAATGCCATGCCGGAACATTCGGACGCAAGTCTTGCCACGACAAACGGCAATACGAACATCACTACAATAGTGATTGATAGCCAAATTATTATTTGTCGATTATAGGTCTGCATTTCAGAAAGCACAGTGGCACTATTTATCCAATATCCGTATGAATTTGATTTTCGCGCCTTTCTTGAAGTCGGCAGCGTCAAGCATTACCAGCTCTATGGAAGAAAGGCGTGGGTCCATGCCTGTATAGTCTTTGCCATCAAGGAGAAATTGCACGTTTTTAAGTTGAGGCGTTTCGATGACGTACATATCCGATTCATGGGTAAACCAGATGCGGCTGTCCGGGTATGCACCCATGAACTCGTTGAGTGCGAATTTTATGCCTATACCTTTCTCCGTCCGGAACAGCTTGGAATCAATTATTATTTCCCCGATCCTATCGGTGAACTTCCCTGTTGCCGTGTCATATATAGGCGTAATTTTCACGCTCTCACCATCCTCGCCCTTGTAGATGTATGTTGGAATATCGTAGGATTCTCCCTCGACAACGGTATTCACCATTGTATCAGTCATTGTAAAACCCGTCAAGGAATCGGGTATAACCTCACCGATTTTGAACGGACCGGCGCAACTGTCGGTAATTGCATAAACTTTTGCTTCCGTTTCAGAAGCAGACTCAGTCTGTTGAGCTTTGTTCTGATTGGAATGTCCGCATGATGCGGATACGAACAATAATATTGCTGTAAATATGATGTTTGCGACTTTCATATTAATTGGTGTTATGTGGTTGATATTATTTCGTTTGCCATCTCAGAGAATGGGCATCTATGACTATTTCAAGTTTGTCATTGTCTTTCATCCATGAAAGGTAAGAGCGTATCGTAGATCCGACCAGCACATATTGCTCGACCGTCATAATCAGATTATATGCCTTGAATACCGACTGAATGATGCTGTCTATAGTTTGTGGCGTAGCGCATATTCCGAAATAACACGCTCTATCTCATAGATTTTTTGCACGATTAGCTGCGGCAAGCGGTCTTATATCGGTTGTTGGATCCGCATGAGACGGAACAAACATCGAGGCTTCAAGAGACTCGATCATGTCAAGTGAGGCAAGGTATTGAGCGACATCGTAAATGAATGTTACCCCATATTTCTCCAATGTCGCAGGGCTGCTCACACAATCGGCAAGGAAAACAGTATTGTCGGGTGTGCGAAAACTTACCATATCGAAGAAATGACCGGGTAGCTGGATTATCTCTATTTCTTTCGGAAAATCCGGAGAAGAGAAATCGGTTACTGCCGACTCTTTTGCTATAAGGAACTTGCCTCTTAGAAACTGTTTAAAATTAGAATTGAAAAAATGTTATATGGCATAACAAACCCTCAGCCAAAGTGTTGAAGGAGAAAAACATTGTTCATATGCA
>OFFL01001223.1_pt1 | contig 20231 bp, 19 predicted proteins | sample 1521391 | NCBI WGS metagenome assembly OFFL01 (sample SAMEA3504082, study PRJEB24116) | mouse gut metagenome | biome: mouse gut; feature: mouse-associated habitat; material: faeces | place: Denmark | collected 2011
TCAATTCTTGCAAGCCGACAATTTTATTATATTCAGCCTCTGCTACCGAAAGTTTAGGTTTTATAATCGGATTTTTAGGCAAAAATATTGTGCAGCAATCTTCATAAGGCAAAATACTTGTTTCAAATGTTTCGATTTCCTTGGATATTTTAATAATTTCCGTTTTATCCATATCGATAAGCGGTCTTAAAACAGGCAGACTTTTTACCCTACTATTAGTTACAGTAATGCTTTCCAACGTTTGCGAAGCAACTTGTCCCAAGCTTTCACCTGTTATCAACGCACCGCAATTTTGTTTTATTGCTATTCTTTCGGAAATTTCCACCATAATCATACGCATTACGGTTATCATAAAATCTTCGCGGCAATATTGATGAATAGCCTGCTGAATTTTAGTAAAAGGCACCACAAATAAAGGGAAATGTCCGCAATAATTACTGATAATTCCGCCAAGTTCCACAACTTTTTCCTTTGCTTGAATGCTTGTAAAAGGATAGCTGTGAAAATGTATGGCATTAATTTGCATACCGCGTTTTGCCATACGGAATCCTGCAACAGGACTATCAATACCACCGCTCAAGAGCAACAAACCTTTACCGCTCGAGCCGACAGGCATACCCTCATAACATTTGATATTTTCGTAATAAATATATGAAGTTTTGTTTTCCCTTATATCCACATTTATATTTAGCTCGGGATTATGTAAATCAACAGACATTTGAGGTTTTAGTTGCAAAATATCTCCGCCAATCTGCCCCGCAATTTCCGTACTAGTAAGATTAATTGTTTTATCAGCTCTTTTAACAGTAACCCTAAAAGTCTTGGCATAAGGTAAATCGTCGCAAATTATATTTGCAACTTTGCTAATATCCGTAGGCATTTTTACGGCAGGACTTACCGAGTGTATACCGAATCCCTTTTTTAGCGTTTCGATTATACTATCCTCTATATCCGCATTATATCCTGCAACATAAAATCTATTATGTGATTTTTCAATAATGCAGTCATAAATACTCAAAGCGTTTTTTATATTTTTTTCTAGCAAATTTTCAAAAAACTTTTTATTTTTACCCTTTAAAAATATTTCGCCGAATCTAATTATTATTACTTTTTCCATGATTTCTCCTTTTTACGCATTAGTTACCTGACATAACACTTTCCAAATAGCTATAACAACTTGCAAATTCTTTTACAAACTCTTCTGCATCTTCCATTGTAGTACTATTATCTATGCTTATACGCAACATACCATCAAAATACTCTTTGGATAGTCCTAGTGCAAGAGGCACTCTTGTATGTGCCTTTTGTGCCGAGCAGGCAGAGCCTGTACCGATTATTATCCCCTTATCCTCCAGCAAATGCACCAATACTTCGCCTCTTGTATTTTTGATTGCAAAGGATAGAATGTTTGACAAACTTCTTTCAAAATTTGTATTTAAAATCATATTAGGCACGATTTTTTGCAGATTTTCGGCTATATATGAGATAATTTGTTTATTTTTATCTATATTCAAATTCCTGTAAGTTTTATTTAAAGCGTAAGCAGTGGAAATAATACCGCTTACATTTTCCGTAGCGGAACGCAACCCGTGCTCCTGTCCGCCACCCAAAATCAAAGGATTGATTTGAACGCATTTTTTAAGGTACAATCCCCCCACGCCTTTCATACCATGGAATTTATGTGCAGAAAAAGTATACATATCCACACCCAATCTAGTTAAATTGATAGGTATTTTGCCCACGGCTTGTACGCCGTCACTGTGAAAAAGTGCTCTTGGTGCAGCTTGTCTTGTAAGTTTTACCAATCTTTCGATGTCGTTGATTGCTCCTGTTTCGTTGCAAGCGTGCATTACAGAAACCAAAGCTACATTGTCCGTAAGTTTGGATATAAAATCGTCCTCATCCACTATACCATATTTATCAACAGTTACAAACTCTACAAGTACGCCTTGTGCTTGCAACTTTTTTACCGATTGATAAATTGCGCTGTGTTCGATATCAGAAACCAAAATTTTGCAGTCTTTAAACCTTTTAACGCCGAAAACCGCCATATTATCTGCTTCTGTACCACTTGCAGTAAAAATAATATTACCGCTGCCATGCAAAATATCGATTATTTTTTGCTTTGCTCTTTTCATGTCTTTGGTTACGTCCAAAGATTTTGTGTACAAAGCCGACGGATTGTAAAAATTATCCACTGCGTATTCTTTAATTATATCTATTATTTCCGGATACATTGCCGTAGTAGCAGAATTGTCTAAATAAATCATATTTCCTTACCTTCCAAAATACTTGCATAGATATATTTATCAAGATTGCAAAGTACCTTTACATTTTTTCCTTCGATTAAATACCGACCGTCTTCCTTTACAAACAAATCAATGCAATTTGCCGCAAAAGTATCACTTAAATTGTTATATTCATATACTTTCAAATTATTCAACTCTTCCGAAAGCACAATTTGTGTTTTATTTGGATATATTTTTGATATTATAAGCTTACCGCCTTGCAATTTACATTCTATATCGTAAATCAAGGTTAAAGCAACTAATCTAAACACTATACTGAAAGTCAAACCTACAAAAAATGTTATTAAATAAATATAGCTTCCAAGTATCGCCAAAATCAATCCGAATACTAATGCAATATCACAAACTAAACCTGTAATAAGCAAAACGATTTTGAGCAGATGTCTGCTTTTTGAAGTTTTTGTAAAAACCAATCTGTAAAACATTATTTTAACTCGGCGATAGTTACGCCCCATTCTCCTTCGCCGTATTGTCCAAGCCTGAATGTTGCAATATTAGGATGCGTTTTAAAATAATCGTGAATTGCAGTTCTCAATGCTCCACTTCCTTTTCCGTGCACAATCCTTACCTCGTGCATGCCTTTCAAAACCGCACTATCAAGATATTTTTCCACTATTTGCAAGGCTTCGTCAACTCGTTTGCCAATCACATTACACTCAAGCGGTAGCTGAGTATTATTTATAGGCTTGTTAATTACTACATTTTTGCTTGTATCGTTTTGTTTTTGTGCTTTTGCAATGATTTTTTTAACTTTTCCGTACTTCACACTTGTTGTCATAAGTCCGATTTTTACAGTATACTCAGCCTTACGTTTATCGTCAGCTACAACGATTGCAGTTTTATCAAGAGAAGTTATATAAACGCTATCTCCAATTTTTATAGGCGAAGTGTCATATTCTTGAATTTTTTCGTTACTTTCATCATCGTAAGAAAGCTTGTTCAACCTACTGTTAAGCTTGCGTGCTTCAAACAATCCTTGCTCGGTTGGATTTTGAGCAATCTTTTTAATTTGCTCCAAAGCTTCTTCCGCCTCGTCCAAATAGTCTTGCAAAATTCGCTTTGCTTCCTTTCGCATTGTATCGTTTAGCTTTTTCCTTTCGCTTTCCACGATTTCTCTGCCTTGACGAGCCAAGTTATGTTCTTTTACGATTTCCATTTTAAGCCGTTCAATCTCCGCCTTTTCGGCATTTGCTTGACGTCTTGCCCTTTCCGCAGATAAAATGATTGCATCAAACTGAACTTTATCTTCACTAAGCAGCGATTTTGCCCTTGCCACAATATTTTTATCTAGCCCTAACCTTTGAGCAATTTGTATAGCGTTAGAGCTACCTGTGCCCCCTAGCAACAACTTGTATGTCGGTGCAAAAGTAACCGGGTCAAAGTCCATTGATGCACATTCCACAATATCGTGAGTCAAAGCATATTCTTTCATTTGTTGGTAGTGTGTTGTAATTACGGAAGTAGCACCCGATTGCACCAATTTTTCTGTAACTGCCAAAGCAAGACTCGCACCCTCTATCGGGTCAGTACCTGCACCAAGCTCATCTATCAAAACCAAAGTATTGCTATCGGCATTGTTAGTTATATCTACTATATTTACCAAATGCGAACTGAAAGTCGAAAGGCTTTGTTCAATACTCTGTTCATCTCCTATATCCGAAAAAATTTGATTGTAAATTGCAATTTTACTGCCATATTCGCAAGGCGGAAAAATGCCGCACATTGCCATTATCGAAAATAAACCTATCAATTTAAGGGTAACTGTTTTACCGCCCGTATTAGGACCTGTTACCATAAACACCTTTTTACCTTGCTCTATTGCAAGAGTGATAGGCACTACTTTATCCTTATCGATAAGCGGGTGTCGTCCGTTTTTGATAACGATGATGCCGTCATTATTTACCACAGGCCTTTCCGCTTTTAAACTGTGAGCGTAAAGTGCCTTTGCAAAAATAACATCTAAGTCAGTCAAAACGTTAAAGTTTTGCCTTATATTGTCCGCTTCCCCGCCTACTCGTATGGTAAATGCTTTTAAAATTCGCTCGATTTCCAAACTTTCGCTTATCCGCAATGTAGCGATTTCGTTATTTAACTGCACTATTTGAAATGGCTCTACAAAAACTGCTTTACCGCTTGAGGATTGGTCATGAATAAGTCCTTGAATATTGTTTTTAAATTCGCTTTTAACGGGAATTACAAACCTATTATTTCTTATTGTAACTATGCTGTCCTGCAAATATTTACTGTAAGTTGGGCTTGTCACAAACATATTAAGCTTATTTTTTATGGTTATATTAAGCTTTGTAATCGCATCCCTAATCCTTTTCAGTTCAGCCGATGCATTATCCGCCATCTCATTTTCGCCCAAAATTGATTTATAAATGTCGTTTTCAAGCAAAATATCCGCAAAAAGCATATTTGCATAGTCTTTTATCAATTCGATTTCCGTGCTATTTATCTTTCCTATACTTTCAGCTGCCAATCGCGATATCTTCATTACACGTGCGACTTTTAAAAGTTCTGACATTGTAAGAGTAATGTTTTTGTCTGCTTTGTCTATTATTTCCTTTATATCGTCAAACGAAAAATCGGGGCTTTCGGCATATTCGTACAAAATTTTATCCGCTTGATAAACCTCGTCAAGCAGATTATTTACAGCACTTAATCCCTCTGCGGGCATCATTGACAAAATGCTTTTTTTGCCACTTTGAGATACCGCAAAGTCTTTTAAAATTTCTCTGATTTTATTAAATTCCAAAGAATAGATGGTTTTTTCGGAAATCATTTTTCAATCCTTTTTAAAAACGTTATTTACGTCTATTTGACACCTCTAAAATAATGTCCCTTAGTTAATTTTATACTATTACTTAAAATAAAGCAAGAACTATTTAAATAATTATTTGCAATTTGGGTTGAATTTTCAAATTCGGACACATCTATACATGCAAAATGCTCATTTCCCAATTTATCTTTTGTGATAAAATGACAATTACTATTTAGCATTTCAAAATAGCAGTTTATGATTTTTACTCTTTTTACTTTATATTCTCCATACTTGTCAGACAAATAATAAGGCTTATACTTACAACTGTCGCATTTACAATTTGTAAAATGCTGTACAGGACAATGACAAAAATACATAACATGTAAATAGCCCAAAGTAAAAACAGCACAAGGCATACCTATATCCTCAATTTCGTTTTTGGAAAGTTCGCTGCTTGCAACAAATGATTTAAGCCCCAAAAGTTTAACGCTTTCACTGTTATACAAATTGAGTCCCATACCGCCTATAACATTTCTGCCTTGACTTACGGCAATATAATAGTGATATAAACTATCTGCATAAACCCCGACATTTTTAGGCAAGTTTTCCATAAATTTTAGTATTACATTCACATCTGCTGTCATTGCTATTTTTGGTAGCTTAATATATAAATTATTATGATTTTTAGCATAATTTAGAATACTTTTATCAAAATTATTATAATTTAATACTATTTTTGTACTACTTTTACAATTTAAGCTGTCAAAATCTATTTTATCCGCAATTATAATATCGCTGTTTTCGATTGAGGAAATTTGATATTTTTTACCAAAATCCAAGCTATTGTTATGACTTGATTTTGTATTGTAAAAGCTGTTTAATCGGATAATTTCTTTCCTTAAAAATTCTACAAAATTTCGTCTAATATTATTAATAACGCTTTTTGGTATAAACAAATTATCTTGAATATTAATCTCTATTTTAGCAAATTCAAATGGTGTATTACCCGTTTTTTCCAAACTGTTTTTTATATCTGATACAGCAGTCGGATTATTTATCGCACTATCAAAATTGCATTTTTCGCTATATTCTATTTTATGGTTTTTGTAAATTGCAGCAATTTCAACATTATCGCAAGTTATACTGCACTCCACTTCAACTGTAATTTTTGGCATATCGTTTACCGAATATTTGTTGCTTAAATCGCTATCGTAAGTTATATGAACTGAATCCCCCCTGCCAAACGGATATTTAGAATATAATTTATAATGTTTGTCCTTACTTTCAATTATTGAAATTTCAAAACCGCCCACCTCGCAGTCATTGCGCATAATTTTAACGCCGTCTCCGTTTTTCAAATTAAAATCGCTTTTTATTTCTATTTTAAAGTAATCTTTAGTTTTTACGCAATTTAAAACTTCTCCTATTTTTTCCCCGATATGATTTTGAGACTTTGTATACAAAATTTTGTCTTTTGACGTAAAAGCATAACCTTTGCTAAAGCCTCCGCGATTAAAAGCGCGTTTCATTTCGCAAATATCTCCGTTTGTTACCATTCCGCTCTCAATAGCTTTTTTATATTTTGCCGTTACCAAACCTACATATTCGGCAGATTTTAATCTACCTTCGATTTTAAAACTATCTACACCGGCATAAATTAAATCTTGCAAATTTTCTATCAAACATTGGTCTTTGGGGGATATTAAATACCCTTTGCTACCTGTCAAACTCTCATTATACTCTTTCCTACACGGTTGCAAACACAAACCGCGATTTCCGCTGTTACCGCCGGATATGCTTGACAGCAAACAACTACCCGAAAACGACACACACATTGCGCCATGAACAAAATATTCAATTTCCAAATTGGTATGCTGTTTTATCGATCTAATATCCTCAATTTTACACTCACGCGACAAAACTACTCTGGAAAAACCTAATTCCTCAAGCAATTTTGCACCCAAGTAATTGTGAACCCCCATTTGCGTGCTTGCATGCAGACTTACAGACGGACATAATTTTGCGGCTTTTGGCACTACTGCCAAATCGGCTACGATAATCGCATCGACTTTTGTATTTTCACAGGCAATTAAAATCTCGTCCAAAATTGGCAATTCTTTTTCCTTTATCAAGGTATTGACGGTCACATAAACTTTAGTGGAATATAAATGACAAAATTCCACCCATTCCTTTAAGTTTTGAGTGGAAAAATTGTCGGCTTTTAGCCTCGCATTAAATTGTTCTACCCCCAGATATACAGCATCAGCGCGGTTTGCTACCGCACTTTTTAATGCCGCTATATTACCTGCCGGGGATAAAATTTCTACCATATTACCTCAACTTTGCATTAAGTTCGCTATCTAGCATTTTGATGATTTTATTCATTTTGCCGTTAATTTCTTCATCGGTCAAAGTTTTTTCGTAATTTGTGAACTCAAATTTAACGGCAACCGATTTGTAGCCTTTATCAATGCCTTTGCCTCTGTAAATGTCAAATATATTTACATTAGTCAACATTTTGCCTGCATATTTTGCACAAACATTAATGATTTGTTCGGCAGTAACACTCTCTTCTACTACAACAGCAAGGTCTCTTTCTACGCTTGGATATTTTGATATTGCTTTAAATTCATAGCTATTGTCATACAAGCTATTTAGCAAATCTATATCAATTTCTGCAACATAAATTTTTGTTTTCACATCGTATTTTGCAGCAATATTAGGTCTTACTTCGCCAAATACACCGACAATTTTACCGTCTACAACTATATTTGCACTTATTCCTGGATGCAAATAACTGCAATTTGGACGTGTATAGCTTGCCTTTACACCGAAATAAGCTATTGTATTTTCCACTATACCTTTGATTGTGTAAAAATCTTCCGTCTCGCCATAAACGCCAAGTGCTAATTTTTGCGTTTCGATTGGTTGCTCAACCATTGGTAGTTGCTTTGGCATATATGTGTTAGCGAACTCGAAAAATCTTGCGGATTTATTACCTCTTGTAATGTTTTTTGCAATTATTTCTATCATACTATGCATTAGCGTTGTACGCATAATCGAAACATCTTCGCCAAGCGGATTTAAAAGTTTTACTATATCTCTTAGCTTACTCTCTTTTTCCACCTCCAACAAATCGAACATTTTTGGTGTAGTAAACGAATATGAATAAGTTTCATTCATACCTTCTCCAACAAGCAAATTTTTAAGATTATCGATATTTTGCTGAGCAACTGTTTTTCCACCGATAGTTTGCGCGCCGCTATCCATTAATGTGCAATTAATATGGTCATAGCCGTACAATCTTATTATTTCTTCCGCCAAATCATTTGCATTTTCAATATCGTCGCGATAAAGTGGTACGGTACAAATCAAATTGCCTTTTTCGATTTTTGTTTTAATTTGCAAAGAGTTTAAAATACGTACCATATCATTTTCAGGTACTTGTATACCCAAAATTTGATTGATTTTAACGGCAGGACATGTTATTGTTTTAGGTATCAAACTTTCCTTACACTCATCAATTATTCCATTGCAAATTTCGCCGCTTTGCGTTTCATAAATAAGTTGCAAAGCCCTTTTCATACCGATTTCTTGCGATGCTAAGTCAATACCTCTTTCATATCTGGTTGAAGAATCGGAGCGAACATTAAGTTTACGGCTTGTACGCCTTACACTTTCACGCACAAATTTTGCCGACTCAAAAATGATATCCTTAGTATTTTCGTTTATACCGCTGAACATACCGCCCATAATACCTGCAATTACGCTAGGCTTTTCGCTATCTGCAATTACAAGCATATCTTTTTCAAGCTTATAGTTTTCGCCATTTAAAAGCTTAATTTGCTCACCGTCTTTTGCGTTTCTAACAATAATCGTACCGTTTGCAACATTATTCAAATCAAATGCATGCATAGGTTGTCCGATTTCCATAAGCACATAGTTTGTAATATCAACTATGTTATTGATTGGACGAAGTCCCACAGCTTTCAATCTTTTTTGCATATACTTAGGAGATTGTTTGATTACGACATTTTTTACCATTGATAGCATATATCTTGGGCAAAGTTCGTTATTTTCTACCTTAACTTTTGCAGTGTTTTTCAATTTTGAAACTTCATATTTAAAAGTAGGCATTTTTAAAGGAACATTTAAAACAGTTGCAACTTCTCTTGCAATACCAAATACGCTGTTGCAATCAGGTCTATTTGCGGTAACACCGATATCCAAAATTATATCATTTGTACCTATAACATCATTTATATCAGTACCAAGCGGATAATCTTCGTTTAAAATCATTATTCCATAAACGCCTGCGCCTTTATAGTCTTCCTCGGTTACTTTAAGTTCCTCGCCTGAGCACAACATTCCGTTACTTGCTACGCCACGCAACTTACCTTTTTTAATGTGCATACCGCATGGCAAATCACTGCCATCTAAAGCCGCAGGCACCAAATCGCCCACTTTAACATTTGTAGCACCTGTAACAATTTGTACAATTTCGCTACCTATGTTAATTTGACAAATTTGCAACTTGTCCGCATCAGGATGAGGCTCCAATTTTTCAATCCTACCAACAACACATTTTTTACAATTATCAGCTTGTTTGATAACTTCTTCAACTTCAAAACCGATGCTTACAAGTTTTGCGCACAACTCGTCGATTGTACAATTTATATCTACATAGTCTTTTAACCAATCTACTGAAATTAACATATCATATCTCCTTAATTAAACTGCTTTAAAAATCTAATATCGTTATCAAACAATATTCTCATATCAGGTATACCGTATTTTATCATTGTAATACGCTCAATACCCAAACCAAAAGCAAAACCGCTGTAAATATTACTGTCTATGCCGCAGTTTTCCAAAACTTTAGGGTTTACTATTCCTGCACCTAAAATTTCTATCCAACCTGTACCCTTACAAATTCTGCAACCTTTGCCGCCGCACATCGCACAAGTTACGTCAACTTCTACGCTAGGCTCTGTGAATGGGAAGAAAGATGGTCTTAGTCTAGTCTTGGTATTTTCGTTAAACAATGCCTTTGCAAATGTCTCCAAAATACCTTTTAAATCACACAATGTTATACCTTTATCCACAACCAAGCCCTCTATTTGTTGGAACATAGGGCTATGAGTTGCATCATCATCAGGTCTGTAAACTTTGCCCGGATTAACTATACGGATAGGCGGTTGTTGACTAATCATGGTTCTTGCTTGCATAGGCGAAGTATGAGTCCTTAGCAACAGCTCGTCATTAATGTAAAAAGTATCTTGCATTTCGCGTGCAGGATGGTCTTTTGGTATATTAAGTGTTTGAAAGTTAAAGAAATCCGTCTCAACTTCGGGACCTTGTTTAACTTGAAAGCCCATTTGAGTAAAAATACCTAAAATTTCGTTTATAACAATCGAACAAGGATGCAATCCGCCTTTAGGGTTACGTTTGCTGCTTAATGTAATGTCTACACTTTCACTATTTAGTTTTTGTTCAATACTTTTAGCAGTAAGCTCAGCTATCCTTGATTCTATACGGTTTGTGATTTCGTCACGAGCTTGATTTACAAACTTACCTATAACAGGTTTCAATTCGGGAGCAACATCTTTCATACCCCTTAATACATTTGTAAGTTCTCCGTTTTTACCCAAAAATTGCACTCTTATTTGTTGAATTTTTTCTAAATTTTCCAAATTTTCACTGTCATCGATAAGTGCAAGTGCTTTTTGCAAAATTTCTTTGATTTTTCCTTCCATATTTACTCCTTTTTTACTAAAAGTTGCTTAATTTCCTAAATTATTTTTATTATCTTCATTTATTAAATTATTGTTATCTAAAAATATTAAAATTTATTTTTCAGTCATTTTTATTTTGGTTTATTACCTCTATAAAATTACCTATTTAAAATTATCAATTTAATATAATGTTAAATTATTAATGTTGACTATCTTATTGCACTCAAAAATAACAACGCCCCAATACTTTCGTATTAGGGCGAATAAATCACGGTACCACCTAACTTCACACAACTAAAAAACAATAAATTAGCAAATATTTTGCCAATGCTGTAAATTGTGCCTTAATCAGATTTAACGCAGTCCTACGGCTTTTGTTACTAAGTTTCCAATTCCCAAAAGCAACTCGTGAGTGAATTCGCAAAACATAGTGGTATCGGCTCTCACCAAATCGCCTTTTCTCTTTTACCCTATTGTAGTGCTACTTGTCTCAGTCATCGTTATTAGGTTTATTTTAACATTTAAAAATTTAAAAGTCAAGTTATAAATAATTATTTATATATTTTTATTTAAATCTCAATTTGGCGATAAATGCAATTTACCATACGAGCTTGAGCCGTTAAAATAAAATTGAGGGACTTCGCCAACAATGATATTTTCACATACTAAAATAGCTGTAGAAATATTTACGGGTACGCTCGATATAGGTAGTACCAAGGAGATTGTAGTTTTAATATTTACGTAAATACTATGCCTTGTTTGATTGATTCCCACTTGTTCGAAAAAAGATGTAAAATCACACTGAACGCTACCTATAGGCAACAATGCAATGTTTACGGGTGGTCCTAAATCGGAAAGCATTACCGACCCCGTAAAAGCACCCAATGGTATTTGTACTGATTGGTGTTCTATCTTTTCAATATTAGATTGACATAAGTTTGCCAAATCACGTGTTAATCTGTTAATTTTTATCGTGTTTGCTTGTACAAATTGAATTTTGTCGTTAGAGTCCTTTTGTATTATAACAAAATCGTCATAAGTCATTTCGCTGTCAATTACCATGTGTGCGGCGTTGTTTATTGCATTGACTGCCATGACTTTTACACTTGCCTCGCTCATGGTAAGTATTGCCGGCATGATATTGCCCCTTACATACGCAAGAAGACAAACCACAAGCAGCACTATAACAACAATTATTATAAGAAATTTTACAAGAAAATATCGTCTCTTTTTAAATAACTTGCCTATTTTACTCATTGTATTAATATATGCGACCATTTACATTTTTGTGATATTTTTGCACATTTTTAATAGTTCCACATAAAATAGATAGAAATAATAAATTCTACGCTAACAAGTAAAATTCAACTCTAATTTTCCACAAGATAAAGAAAAACAGCCGTAAATAGTATAATTTAGGCTGTTTTTTATAAATTTTATACGCTTTAAAAAATTTTTATCACATTCGTTTTGTTTTTGATTTCGAGACGACTGAAAAAATAAAGCCAAAAACTATTGCTGCAGTAAGTCCACCTGCAGCCTTTTGCATACCGCCCACAACCGCAGGTATAATACCGTATTTTGCACCTTCTATCGCACCTTTTGCTAGGTTTGCCCCAAAGCCTACAATCGGCACGGTTATACCCGAACTTCCAAATTCTTTTATATATCTAAAAGCTCCAACAGCTTCCAAAACGACACCTAAAGTTAAAAACAATACCAATATTCTAGCACTTGTCATTTTAGTTTTATTTATCAATATTTGTCCGATAAAACAAACCAAACCGCCTACCACAAAAACTTGTAAATACCTTAAAAAAATTTCCATATTCACCTCATATTTCAATATCTATCGCATGTGCGATTGCAGGGATTGACTCCCCTTGCATAGTTGATAGTCTTGACAGCAATGCTCCTGTCGGAACTAATAAAATTTTATGCAATTTTTTTGCCAAAAGCTCTTTGTGCAAATATGCACTGTAAACTATTGCAGAACACCCTGCTCCACTGCCGCCTTGTCCGCAATTTTGATTGGAGGTGTAAATTCTTGCACCGCAATCGTCAAATATATTTTCTGTTACCAAGCCGTCCACTTCCGCAAAATGTTTTAATAAATCTAAGCCGTATTTGCCAAGGTCTCCCGTGATAATCATATCGTAATAGTCGGGTGCCCTATTCATATCTCTTAGATGGGTATAAATAGTATCATAAGCAGCAGGTGCCATTGCAGCCCCCATATTTGCAGCGTCTGATATCTCATAATCGATAACCTTACCTATAGTAACGCTTTTTATCTTAGGATAATCTCCACTGTTTCGCTCTAGCAACACAGCCCCTGCACCTGTTATTGTCCATTGACTTGTAGGGGTTGGCTGAGTGCCTAATTCCAAAGGAAATCTGTATTGTCTTTCCGCAGTACCAAAGTGTGAACTTGTGGCACATACTGTCCTTTGCATATTATCGCCATCCATAATCATACTTGCAACAGCCAAGCTTTCCCCAAATGTGGAGCAAGCTCCATACAAACCGATGAAAGGCACTTCAAATTCCCTTGCACTGAAACTTGAAGATATTATTTGATTTAGCAAATCTCCTCCAAAAATACAGTCAATGTTGCGGTGTGTTAGATACTCTTTTTTCAAAACGCCGTCGATTACTTCCTTATGAATTTTGATTTCCGCCTTTTCGTATGACTTACACTCCCACAAATCGTCATCAAGCAAATAGTCGTAATAATCTTTAAAACTTCCTTCGCCCTCTTCGGGTCCTGCTATGCTATAGGTGTTTTTAATACTTATGTCACTTTCTATAACAAAAGTTTGATTTCCTCTTTTTTTGCTCATGCAAACACCTCTATCAAATAAAATATTATACCTATAATTGCAGACATTGTCACACCCGATACTATAACAGGTCCTGCAATATCAAACATTCTGGACATAACACCTTGAAAAACACCCTCTCGGTTAAATTCTATCGCAGGGGAAACAATGGAATTTGCAAAACCTGTAATAGGTATAATCGTTCCCGCACCGCAATGTCTGCCAAGTTTGTCATAAAGTCCGACCGCAGTTAAAAATCCACCTATAAATATTAATGTAATTGTTGTTAGTGTTGCGATTTCTTCCTGTCCTAACATTGGGAGCGTATAAGTATACAAATCTAAAATACCCTCGCCAATCATACAAATTATACCGCCTGAAATAAAAGCTGTAAGCAATGTTTTTAATTCTTGTGTTCTTGGAACTGTTTTGTTAACATATTTTTGATATTCTGTCTTTTCAATCATTTATCTTCCTCTCCTCAATAATTTTATTGCCCTTATAAAGTATTTCCGTCTCGTCCATATTGACATTTTTTAAATCCTTCATATTTCCTCCTAATCTCAAAAAAAATATGTATATATTAATTGTTGACCTACAACTTTTAATATATACATAGTTATTTTAATTTAAAAAAGTGATTTAACCTGTTAATTGTTTTTTTAATTTTTCTATTATCTTAGATTCCAATCTTGACACCTGTACCTGGGAAACACCTAGTATTTTAGCAATTTCGCTTTGCGTTTTATCCTTATAATATCTTAACACTATAAGCAATTTTTCCCGCTGCGGCAACTTTTGAATACAATCTTTCAATGTCAATTTGTCAAGCATATCTTCTTCTGTTGTACTGTCGGATAATCTATCGATAAGGCTTTTACCGTTGTCGTCGTCGTTTTTTTCATAAATGCTGACAGGCATTTTGGAGCTATCCAAAATATAAACAACCTCTTGCTCATCAATATCAAATTGTTTTGCAATCACGCTGATTTCAGGCTCTTTTGCATTGTTTTGTTGATATTCTTCAACAAATTTTCCGATTTTATAGGACATAGTTTTTAGCGCTCTGGATACTTTTATTGCACCGTCGTCACGGATAAACCTTTTTATTTCGCCCGTAATCATCGGCACCGCGTAGGTTGACAACCTTACCCCAAAATCCGGATTAAAATTGTTAATAGCCTTAACAAGTCCCAATGACCCAAGCTGCATAAGGTCATCATATTCGATATTTTTGCCTTTATACCGCTTTACAATGCTTTTTATCAACGGGATATTTTCCTTTAGCAAAATTTCTTTTGCTTCTATATCTCCGCTTTGCGACAGCAGTATAAGTTCTTTTGTCTTTTCAGCATCAATCATGAACTCCCTCGTTACCGATTATTTTAGTCATCACTATGGTTGTTCCCTTATTTTCTTCGCTGTATACCTCAAATTCGTCCATAAACGATTGCATCAATGTAAAGCCCATCCCACTCCTATCGCTGTCGGGTTTTGTGGTGTAAAATGGTACAAGTGCTTTTTCGATATCCTTAATGCCAACACCGTTATCGATAATTGTGATAGTTGCTCGTTTTCCGTCAATGCCCACTTTTATGATAATCTCTCCGTTTTCCACATCTTCGTAGCCGTGAACAATACAGTTTGTAACTGCTTCGGAAACCGCTGTTTTAATATCGTCAATTTCGGATAAAGTCGGGTCCAAAGGCACCAAAAATCCCGCAACTGTATTTCTTGCAAACTTTTCGTTTTCGCTTATGCTTTTTAATTTCAATTCAAAATAATTTTCCAAAATAAAAACCTCCCGTTAAGATATTTTTTCCATTATAGTGTATATTCCGCTCATTGTAAGTACTCTGTCAATTTGCTTGTTCGAGCCTTTAATCATTGCTACACCGCCAAGTTTTTTTATAAGTTTATAACGTCCCAATAGCACTCCTATTCCTGTACTATCCATAAACGATAAACCATTCATATCAAAAATCACATTTTCAAATCTTTCACTCAATATAAATTTGTCAATGTTTTTTCTTGTAAAATCCGCTACACTTTCGTCCAATTCTCCGTTTAAGGATATAATCAAATTGCTACCGACTTTAGCTGTTTTTATATTCATTCAACAATTTCCTCCTATATGCGATTTAAATAAATTATATCTAAAGATAGTTAAAAAAATATTTCCGAATATGTCTTTATTACGCTGTATATTGTCTAATTTAATTTGCGGAAAATAATAAGAAAATATACTGTATTGACAACAATTAATTTAATGTGGTATAATTTAAAAGAGGGAAAATGAAAAAGAAAGTTTTAATAATTACAGTTGGTATAATTCTTCTAATAGCTATCGCAATAGCACTGTTTTGTGTTATTTATTTTAATATAAATAACGATATATCAAAAGATATCGACGAAATTTTTGCACAAAACGAGATTACTTATTATTATCCAAATTCAAACCCAGATTCGGGTTATTATTCCTTGCCGTCTATTACCGCTAAGAAAATTGTGAACAAACATTTAAAAGCTTTGAAATTTAAACATACCACTAGGCATCCTATTATTTACGGAAATAGTCGCGTAATAAAATGTGGAGAAATGTATTTATCCGAAAGTTATGTGTTTGTTGTTAAAGGCAAAATATATAAACTAACTGACGAAATCAAATCGGCTTTTAAAAATATAGACGACGAAATTACAAGTGTCGCTACATATTTACCTGTTAGACCTAAGGAAACAAATTAATTTTAAACAAATTATTTTATAAAATGTACAATAAATGAATTTATTATAAAGCACAAAACCGTGGCAGTTTCCCGTCACGGTTTTGTGTTTTTATGTAAGAGATTTTGTTATGCAATACCCAAAGATTTGATAAGATTGTTAAACTCCGGATTATTTAAGATTTTTTCTATTTCTTCATCCGTTGCAATTATATCCTCGCTATCCACATTTTTTTTACTATCCAATCTTGCTTTTTCCTTGCTGTACTGTTCCTCCGCCTCGTTAAGTACAACTTGAGTATTCAAAGTAATACCTTGATTTATCCTTTCGATAAGCTCATTTTCAAGTGTGGATAACACACCTATTACTTCCCCTTTTACACTGTTAAAGCCGACTGTTTTTTTGCATTTTTCCGCATAAGATACCCATTTGTCACGCCAAATTCTTAGCCTTTCCAATTCGATATTATAGCTTTTTTTGACCAACATTTCCATTTCTTGAGCTTTTTCAATGGCAGTTATCAATGCTTTATTTACATTGTCTTCCCTCAATTTAAACTCATCAATTTGCTTGTTTAAATTATTGTTTTGATGTAACAATTCGGATATACGCATATTTTTATCGGAAATAGTTTGCTTATAGCTGTCAATTTCTCTGTTTATGTAGTTATCTACTTGCACTTTGTCATAACCCTTTTTAACTGTGTCGAATTTATACATATTTTCACCTCAAAAAAATTATAACATATTTATTTATAATAATTAAAAATATATTGTCAAATTATGACTTTGTTTGTCAAATATCAAAAATCGTCTTTTACCGAATATTTATATGGATAAATCGTATAGGAAATCGCATGAAAATAGCACCTATTAAATAGGCGCTAAAATTTTTATAGATATCAAACTATTCTTCGGAATTGCTGTCCTCAAAACTTTCCGAATTTTCAGTTATATTTGCCTCGGCATCTTTTGGCTCATAAGTTACATAATAGTTCTTCTTTTTGGTTTTAGTCTCTTGCTTAACTGCAAATATGCTAAATAACAAATATGCAATACCAATCAAAATGATAACTGCAGGTATAACATATCTCCAAACATCTAGTATTGTACTTACCAAAATAATCGCACTTGCAACTGTTGTTACCAAGCCGAATCGCATTGCTTTTGGCGACCATTTACAAACTTTATCAGCAATTACAAAACCCAAACCGATAAATAGCGGAATTATCATTATTATTTTACCTACTGCCAAATCAGGTAGTTTACCAGATATCGATATGACTAAATACAACCCGGCAAAAAACATAGACAAAACATAAATTATCGGTGCTTTTTTTACAATCGCAAAGCTAAGCAAAGCAGCAGCAATAAATAAAACAAGAATAGTATACCAAGGCATAAAGAAATCGTCGATAAACTTCACATCTAATTGGTCAAGCAATAGCAGTACGCCAAAAACTATCATTAATATGCTTAATGTCATTTTTAAAACATTATCTTTATTTTTCATTTTCATTATCCCATTTATCTACGTCTTTATCTGTACTTTTTTTACGGCCGAAAAACTCCATTTTAAACTTAGCAAAACCTTTTGGAGCATTTGTTGTTTCGTTATCATCCAGAGCAATATTGTCAAACTGCCCCTCTACATACTCCGGTGGCTCGTGTACATTTTTGAAATGTCTTTCGTACATTTTAACCGTTTCAAATTTAATATACCCCATTTGTAGCAAAATTAAAAATACTACACCTACTGCGGCACATAAAAAACAAATAAACTGTACGACTCTTACACTGCCCCACATCAACTGACCGACTTTTACAAACTCCAAAATGCCTCTTACAACACCATACCAAATAATGTAAAGTACACTCAAAAAGCCTACTTTCAATTTTTTCTTTATTGTAAAAGTGAGTGCTAACATAACAATTAACATTACCAAGTTAAGCATCATTTCGTAAAAGAAGTTTGCAGCATGCCAAGCATATTTACCGCTGTCATAAACCCAAACGGCAATAGGGAATTTTTGAAAAGCAGGATTTGTGATTTCAAAACCATAAAGCTCCCCGTTTACAAAGTTACCCCATCTACCTATAACCTGTCCCAAAAGCAAACAAGGCACAATCAAATCGGTTACCCTAAAAAAAGATTTTTTATAAATACGGCAGGAAATATACACTCCCAATGCCCCCATAGGGATACCGCCTATAATTGTAAGTCCGCCCTCTGATATATTAAACGCACGCAAAAAACCGTCCCAACTTGTAAAATACTCGTCAAACCTAGGCACAACATAAAATAATCTTGCACCGAATATCGCAAATATTATTGCAAACAAAAAGGTCGACAAGCAAAAGTCAGGCTCGACTTTCTCCCTTTTTGCAAGAAATATCAACAAAAACAACGCACAAACCATTCCGCCTGTCAAAATAACACCATACCAATGTATTTCTCTGCCAAAAAGTTCAAATGTATTGTTTATTTCAGATATCAAATTGCCAAATATGTTACCCATAAATGTATCCTCTATTAAATTTCAACCTGTCTTGTACCGCTGTTTCTTATAGAAATTTCAAACACATTATCCCCACCGAATACAGCCTTTAAATCTTTTACCAATTTTTCCGTCAACGCAGTTGGAACATAAGCAATCATAGTGCCGGCAAAGCCACCGCCATGCACACGTATTGCCCCTTCATTTCCGCAAATGTTTTTGCTCAATGCCAAAGCCATAGGGATACGCATATCTCTATCTCCCTCCGGATAGCAGTTTTGCAACAATTTATATGAACTGTCGCCGCTGGCATTAATCATTTCGTAATATTTTGCTATATCTACATTTTTAATTGCCAAAGCACAGTTATCTACTCTCTCATTTTCGTCAAAATAGTGTATTGCTCTTAAAATTGCTCTACCCGAAACATCGCTTTGAATGATAGGAATAGTTGATAAAAACTTATCTTTATTTACAAATCTAAGCACTTTTTGACCGAAAATTTTAGCAACATCTTCCATCTCTGTACGAATAGACGCATATTGGTCAGTCAATCCGCAATGGTCGCCGCCGCAATTTACAAGCACGATATCCACACCTTCAAACTGCCAAGGAATACTTTCCACCTGTGGTGCTTTTGTATCCTTAAAATCTATGTAACTTACACCGCCAAGTGCGATTGCGGATTGGTCCATAAGACCGCATGGTTTGCCAAAATAAACACTTTCCGCCAAATGAGAGGCATAAGCCTTTGTAAGGGCATCCATTTTTCCGTTATTATACAAAACATTTAAAATTTCGCAAACAAGCACTTCGAAGCAAGCCGAAGAACTTACTCCCGCACCTTTAAATACATCCGATGTAGTAGTAGCGTAAAAACCGCCGATTTGATAGCCGTTTTGTTTAAAATATGCACAAACACCGCGTACCAAGCCTTCGCTTTTGCCGTATTCCGAAGTTTTTGGCTCTAGGTCGTTTATATCTACAACAAGTGGCGGATAACCTACCGATGCAATAGTAATAGTACTCTCCAAAACAGGAGTAACCATTGCTATTGTATCCACACTTATAGAGGCACACAAAACTTTGCCATTATTATGGTCTGTATGATTACCGCAAACTTCTATCCTGCCGGGAGAGGAAAAAAGCAAGACATTTTCCCCACTGAATTCGCTGTGGATTTTGTACAAATCTTTGTACCTTTTAATTTGATAGTCCAAACCGTTGTTTTTTGCATAAAGCCTTGCACATTCCTTTGCAAAATTAGCGTTGTTGCCGATATTTTCAAAATCAAGTTTATTTAAAAATTTCACAGAATTTTCCTCCCGAATACTGCTTTTATTTATTATTATATAAATATATATTTTATTTTAGCACAAA
>OFFL01001231.1_pt1 | contig 20131 bp, 17 predicted proteins | sample 1521391 | NCBI WGS metagenome assembly OFFL01 (sample SAMEA3504082, study PRJEB24116) | mouse gut metagenome | biome: mouse gut; feature: mouse-associated habitat; material: faeces | place: Denmark | collected 2011
TCCTGGCTAAAGTATAGCAGGCTTTTGGGGTTATTCCCAAAAGCCTAATTAAAGTGAGTATTTCAAATATTTCAAGTAACAGTAAATATCATTTACTTCCCCTAACGAATTTTTTGATTCACCTTAACGAAATTATCTTGATATGCTATACTATAAAACAATCATTGCAAATGACAAAAATCAATCATACAGGGAGGAACCCGTTATGCTTCAAATTGCGATATGTGATGACGAACCATTTTACCAGGAAAAAATAAAATTATTGTTGAAACAATATTTTGCAAAGCATGATTTACATTACAGCATTCATTGTTTTTTGTCTGGGGAAGCATTTTTGGCACAGAGTCAAAATAGCGTCAAATACGACGTTATTTTTATGGATATCAATATGGAGAACCTTGATGGTATTCAGACAGCTATACAGATCCGCTCTTTCCACAGCGACACCTATCTCGTCTTTGTGACTGCTTTTATTGACTATGCTCTGGAAGGATACAAGGTGAATGCAACACGTTATATTATGAAAGATACTCTGGATATTGCAGTTTTTGAATGTATGGATGCAATTCTTCAGAAAATGCGATTGGAACAGGTTTCTTTCGCATTTATTGATGGAGAGCGAAAATTATATACAGACAATATTCTTTATGTGGAAAGCAGAAAGCACAAATCCATTTTCTTTTATATGAGTGCTGGCAAATCAGATGCAGGTATTGTACAATATCAGATTTATGATAAATTAGATACCATAGAACAAGCGCTTCTATTGTATGGTTTTCTTCGGATTCACAAAAGCTATCTGATAAATATGAAGCATCTTCACCGGCTCAGTAACTATACTGCTTTTCTTGATACAGGTGAGCAGCTTCCTGTTCCGCGTCTTCGGTATCAGGCTGTAAAAGAGACATTTATATCCTACAAAGGAGCCTTATAATGGAAATTTTTATACGAAATTTATTTTTGGTATTGGTATCAGGCATCTACTGTCAGTTATTCTTTGAAACAATCGTACCAAAACGAAACTGGAAGCATTCATGGGTAGCATACACGGTGATTCCTGCTTTTGCAGCTAGTCGTATGGTGATTGCAGTCACAGCAATTCCAGCCTATTTTTTGCAGCCAGTTCGTCTGATTGTCTCGATTGCTGTTATCGCACAGATCTATTATCAGCTTTCTGTCAGAAAAAACTTGTTTTTATCAGTCCTGTTTTGTGTGATATACTGGATTGTCTCAACCGTCCTTTTGTCTGTTGCCTATTTACTTCCAGATTTGGAAAATCAAAAAAGTATTGGCAAAAATATAGAAACCTCTACAGAACTTATTCTTTTATGTCTGATGATACTGTTTCATTCTGTTTTTAAAAGCCGTTTTCGCGGAATAGCCAAAAACCGCTGGAACAAATTTGCCATTTTTCCTGTCCTTGGAATTATTATACTTACAGCGATAAATTATATCCCGTGGTCGGGAAATGAAACCGACAAATATGCTCGGTTGATAACAATTTTGGGACTTGCCATTTTAAATATCTGTATCTTTTATTTTATGATATCAATGGTGGAAAAAGAAGAAGAAATGCAGACGCTCCGTCTTAGTGAAGAATACGCGCGCAATCAAATAACTAATTATAATCAAATGTATAACCATTTTGAAGAACAAAAGCGCTTCCTGCATGACTACAAAAACCAGCTTTATTGTATCCAAGGACTTTTAGACGGCGGACAGACCAAAGAAGCCGTAGAATATATTTCTAAATTAACAGGAAACCTAAATACAAATACAACTGTTATTAATACAAACAATCTCATCATAAATGTTATTTTGAATCAAAAATACCAGTCTGCGTTGCGTAAAGAAATAGCGATGACATTTGTAATCAACGATTTATCCAGACTGACGATTGCCAAAGATGATTTGGTTATCCTTTTAACAAATTTATTGGACAATGCCATTGAAGCATGTGAAAAACTGTATGAAAATAAAATAATTCAATTCAAAATGGTACTTGAAGAGGAACAGCTCATTTTATCTGTGCGCAATCCCATACAAAATTCTATTCATATTAAAAATCGCTTGATTGCTACCAGCAAACAGGATTCTATACATCATGGAATTGGATTATTAAATATTGATTCTGTCATCAAAAACAATAAAGGAACGAGCATTTTGCAGTGCAAAGATGGCTGGTTTTGTTTTTCTGCTATGATACCTTGTGCTATCTCACAAAATTAATCTTAATAAATTAAGTGTCTTTTTTTGCTGTTCAAACGTCGATTTGTGTCAAGGCAATTGTGAAGTTTTCTGCTTGAAAATATAATAAAACAAAAACATGGCAACAAATCGAAAGGAGAAAACAATTATGAAACTTTTAAAAACAAAGGGAATTGTATTTTTTGTAACAGCAGCTATTTTTTTGAGTGCATGTGAAAAGAAAGAATCAAATTTGGAACTTTCTACACCAGAAGAAGCAATAACATCTGTAATGGAAAACCTAAAAGACTTAAATTTAACCGCTTTTAACGAATGCACTGATAATTATGTACAGACTTATTACAATTGGATTGGCGTTCCAGTAGAAACAGAATATCGTGTTTTCAACGTACTTTTGCAGCCTGGTTCAAAGCGCCAAAAAAGATATGAAACGAAGTATAAGCTGGCACAAAAAATAACAGAAAAACTGACATGGGAAGTACAAGAAATACGCAAAGATACTGATACAGCAGAAATTGATTTAAAAATTACCACAATTGATATGACAGACGTTATGGGAAATTACACAATATCGATATTGGAAAATATGATAGAAAGTGAAGGCGTCGGTTTCAAGCAGCTTGTAACGGATATCTCACAATTGACGCAGGACAACAATGAACTTCTTTCTATAATGGATTCCATAGATGATACAAAATATTGTACATTTCATGTTACCGTTTCTGCATATCAGGAAAATACACAGTGGAAAATTCATCTTAGCCAAGATTTTATTGATGCTTTTCTGGGTTATATTGATAATGAGCAGTTCTCAGAGGAGATTGAACAAAAAATCAAAGAATTAGAAGTCCAATATGAGAATAAAGTCATGGACTGGGTTACAGATTTTGAAGAAAACAAAGCCGAAAAGTGGGCAGATAATTTTGAAAATCAAATAGAAAAATGGGGTGAACGCTGGTAACAAACAGCCGTAACAGTTCAGCCTTCGGCTTCCTGTTACGGGCATCAAGCCATGCAAAACCACTTCGTGGTGGCTTGATGCACTTCAGCCACTACGCTGTTTCACGGACTTTGCAGTAAATGCAAAGTCCTGAGCTGAACTGTTACAAACAGCCTTCTTCATTCGGCACGTTTTCTTGACAAATGCAAAATAGAAACATACAATTTAAAAGGTTCGATTCAAAAATACTTCTATGACCAATGAAAGACAGAAACATTCCGCTTCACACTGGCTATAATGAGGCGGCACGGGGGGATTACTATGTATATGAAGGGTGTTTTTACAGCCCAAAAAAAGGACGGTACAGTATATTACCGCTCTTCTATTACTTACAAAAGAAAGCATATCAGTCTGGGCAGTTTTGATACGATGTGTCAGGCAAATGCTGCATATTTGGAGGCAGACAGACTGTTAAATCAGGAACGTTTAAGCATCAATCAATACAATGACAACTCCCCTCTTTCTTTTGAAAAATGGGTGATTCTTATTAATTTTCGTGACAATGGCATTTATTTTGGAACGCCTATTTATGCGCGCACCAAATTCTTTTATTATTACCTATCACCAACGTATGTTCTAAAATTTGATATTGATGATTTATTTTATTATTCCTCACGAAAGATAATGAAGCGCAACGGACATCTTTTTGTTGCTGATTATGGTATGCAAGTCAATATTTTAAATCGGTATGGTATCCGTAATTTTGCAGTTCCAGGAAAAGACTATATTTTTTTGAATGATGATGATACAGACTTCAGACATGAGAATATTCAGATTATAAATCGTTATCAAGGCGTTTCTGAAGTAACTTTGCGCGGCAAAAAAAAATATCGGGCACGCATAAACGTGCCCGGCTATTTTGTCATAGGTCATTATCACAGCGAAATAGAAGCAGCTATTGCATATAATAAAGCCATTGATATTTTAAAGAAAAATGGTATCCGAAAAAATTATACACCCAATTATATTGAAGGACTTTCCCCCTCAATATATGCTGATATTTATTCACACCTCAAAGTTTCTGAAAAAATTATAAACTATCATTTGGAATAATCTTTGAAACTCATAATCATCGCCGCATCACCAGATATTCCTTTGATACTGGCATCTGAATCATACTGCCACATTCCAAATTCATATGGATATTCTGGCTCGTCACTGTCCTGTGCAAACCAAACATCATAATCTTGTAGATCTTCCATGTCTACCATTGTCAAAAGCCATTCTTTATCGCCATAAATCATAGGAGTGTAGCCCGCATCTTCAACTCTGTTGAGAAATGCTTTGGCTATTTGTGTCCTGTCTGTTAGGTCAAGAGACTCAATTCGCGCCATATCATCATCCACATTCTCCATAACAAAAACGACAGGGTATTTTACACTATAGTCTGATATGGCATCTAAAACCTCATCTGCTTCCTCTCTTGCTTCCGCTTTGCTTACAGCTTGGGAACAGAAATATACACCAATATCCAGCCCTGCTTTTTTGGCGGCCTTCAAATTATCCTGATAATTTTCATCCGTCACAATATTTCCGCTGCTGTATCCTCTCGCGCCAATCTTTATCATGACAAAATCACAACCTGCACTTTTAAGCTTGCCAAAATCTACTTCACCCTGATTTGCTGAAATATCAACGCCGCATTTTGATACAAGTTTTCCATCTTCGTAATAATTCATAATTGGCTTTTGAAATGTCAGTTTTGAATAATCATATTTATTTTTGGGGATATCGTTGTTAACATCCACCCATTCTTTGGAACCATCTGCATGTTTTACCTGAATACGTTTATCCTCGTCCTCGTCTTCCTCGTCGTCATCTTCTTTCTCGTCTTTTTCTTTGTCCGTTTCCTCTTTATCCGTCTTGTCCGTGTTTGTTTTCTCGCTGTTCTTTGGGTCTTCCTTTGTTGTCATATCATATACAGACGTTTTACCTTGTGATATTTCATCTGCCGTTGGGGCTTTATCCGTCTTGTCTGAATTATTAGCAGAACCGTCCGTTACTGTTTCGCCAGTTGTCTGATTTGTCACAGTGCCATTATTTTTATTGGATTTTGAAGAGTTCTTTTCTCTTCCTGTATCTGGAAGTGACCAGATATCAAGCTGATCTGCAGTCAGTTTGCTCTCTGCTATCACACTCTCGGCCGCGTTATCTTCCAACTGCTTATTTGTCTGTGCTGCCTGTGCTTCTTTTTGGGCAAGCGCAGCGGCATATCCACTGCCGTCTGACTTTGATTTTGACTGATTTACAAAAAAAACCAAAGCTGTTACTCCGAGTATAACAACAGACATTATCAGTACCATATATACATATGGCATCTTGGAGCCAGTGCCATGCTCTTCCTCGTAATAATCATCATGTAGCTTCATTTTTATCCTCCATTCCTGCTGTAACGTATTCCGGAAAACATTCCTATTTTTTATTTTGCTTTACATAATAAATTTACGAGTACATTATATACTAAATTCAATACAATTTCAATTATTTTCTGAATTTTTTCCTTATTCCTCGTAACAGTTCTGGGCCGAACTGTTACGATTCCTCTTCCTTTTGTTCGTCTTCAAACGCAACCTTTCCGTCAATCAATCTGCTCATAGCCTGTTTTACGTCCTCTCGTATCTCAATATCCCGCAGTCTGCAGACAAGCGCATACATATCTGGCAAAAGTATATTGAGTGGTGTTTTCTTTGCACTTACCCATGACTCTAGTACTGAAATTCCATTGTTTCGAAGCCTGACAGGTGCAGATTGAAGCGCTGTTTCAACAAACGCTGTTCCTTCAAGTGGATATTTTTTTATGCATTGCACAATAATTTCCAATTGATTCTGCTGTATATATTCTGAGCCAAGCCCCAGACTGTCTGAAGGTGCTGTCTTCATGGCATCAAGAGGAAGATTCTGAGCAAAGATCTGTAAAACCTCTGCTCTATATTTTGCATCATTTGTGATATAGCTGCATAAATAATAATTATTCTGAAAGGACGTCTTTAAAATCTGAAGAATATCTTCCCTATAATCTATCTGTAAAGCCTGTGCCAATCGAAGGGATTTTCCTTCTTTAACAGCTTGTGAAACAAGTTCCCGACAATTTTTCTCCCCTAGAATATTTTGACATAAATCAATAATCGTATTATTTTTATATTCTTCTCTTTCAAAGTGCATCCATATTGTGTGAATTGTTTCATAGTCGTCTAATGTAAGCGTTATTGTTTTTGATTGGTTCAAAAAAGCAACAATCACATCTGCGTTATTTTCAATTTCAGAAATACCAAAAACAGGGCCTTCATCAAGCAGCCCATCTATGATATCCCGAATTCCAGAAAAATCCTCTCTTGACAATTTCCCCTGTAATATATTTAATGCATCTGATTTCTGCCAACAGGTCAATGCGGAATAGGCGGACAAAACCTTATTATGTACGCCTTCTCGAAGGAGCCATTGTTTGATTTCATTGGAGTCCGGCTCAATATGTTCTATTGCATGGATACGACCCCAACCATGAATCTTTTTGGCCAGTTGAAAGATTTCATAATTGCCGTTTTGCCAATTTGACATTACAAAAATAGAAAAAATAGAAAATTCATCACTCATTCCTAATGTTCGAACAACTTCTTTTAGCGTCTCATCTTCCTCAAAATGAAACAGTTCTAACAGAGAAAGTCCAAACTTTACACACTCTTTGTCAAAAGAATCAGATACTAAATGAGTAGCATAATGAAAAAGATTTTCTATAGACAATGTATCTTTATTTTCTATGATATAAGGCTGTAAATCATCAATCACAGCAATGGCGCTGGTACTCTGTCCAAGCTTAGAAAATAATACATCTGCCTTATCTGTGTTTTTTTCCGATGCAGTATTCACTGCTTCTTCCATGAGTGCTCTATCCTCTTCGGTTAGGTCTGAATACCCCATATGATAGATTCTAACGCCGTCCTGTGCACCGTCCATCCATGTAATTTCATTGTCCTTTTTCTCTTTTGGAAGTGAAAAATCGTCGGGAAGCTGTCCATCAACAATTTTTGATGCAATATATTTATATAATGATGTTGGTTTTTCGTTCATTTTTCCTCATTTCTGTGCAAATCTGCACGCTTTTACCATAAAGTTTTTTCAATTGAAAGTTGCGTTCTTTGCAATAGCTTCTAATTCCGCTTTTCTGCGCAGTTCCAGTTCATTTCCATGTTCTTCTAAGCAAGGAAAACTGCTTTTCTCCAATATTTGCAGAACAAATTTTCTGTTATCGGAGCTAATTTGTGAAAGCGCTTCCTTTGCAAATGAATAAACGGATTCGTCACTAATCAGACGCTGAATACTTACAAATAAGCCATATTCATAGCCTCTTTCTGGAACATCTTTTAAATGTGAAAGCAGAAAAACAACACCGTCTAACTGATAAAAGCGGACAATATTATGAATAATCTTTGTAATCGTATCCATAAAGGAAGGCTGATAACAGGAGTCATCCAGCATTGCCATAAAATCCAAAATATTATTTAAAGAAAATTGTTCTGGATGTTTCAAAAAGTCTTCTTCAATTGCGCAATAATCATCAAATGTTTCCATATCATCCCCATCTTCATCAAAAAGAGGAACATTGTTGGTATGTACACCGTCAAAAAAATCCATTTTTTCTTGTAAGGTCATCGATTTATAAGTACCCGCTTCATAGTCTTGATACTGTTCTACAATCTTTAAATATTCGTCATGTGATTCAATCGTTTTATGTATCATTATAACCTCCCGCCCTTTGTATGTACTCTTGGAATCTCTTTTGCAGTTCTATTTTTATATCATACCACAATTTATGTTCGTATGCTATTTTTTTAATGGTCTTTGTTACAGTAATTCCTCCCTAAATCTATAATTGTGTAAAAAAATAGAACGTTTCTATTTTTCAACGTTCTATTTTTCTCTGCTCATTGTTTGCCTTTTACAAATTATTGCTTTTTGCAAATATTTCAGCAGAAAGTCCTTTTATTTTTTTATCTAATTAATCTGTTACATGTCGAATAGCGTCAAATGCACAGTTAAACATGTCTGTTATTTTATCGGCTGGATAATCGCCGTTTTCGATAGCCTTGTCCATAACTTTTAACAGTTGTTCTTGAAGTTGTGCCTTTTGAACAACTGCATCAACCTTTGCTGGGGTTTTCAAATCATCATACATTTTTTCATAAAACCGCATCATTTGCTGATTTGTAGTTTCTCTGGATTTTATCACATCACTCAAGGCCGCTGCCTTATGGCTGCACAGCTCATTATTCTCTAATTCACGCAATTCTGCGAGCACTTGATTCAAATAGTCTGTTTGATGTGCAATCTGCTCGATTTGCTCTAAACAGTATTCGATAGACATTCTACTTTCTTTTACCTCGTTTTCGCCGGTGTTTTCTTGTGCTGCATATATTTCTGTATTCGTAGTTTCCATATTATCCATTGTCTGTTCTGACATATCTTTGTCCTCCAAATTTTGATCTGGCGGACACGCAAGGCAAAGAGTATTTTTTGCTATAAAGCGTGCCCTGCCTTGTTTTACGAGTCCCTTAGCCCTTTTGGGATAAGTGGTGCCATATTTTTTGCCACGTTCGTCTACAACAATAATGTTTTTTATCATGGGTGTCTTCCCCCTATTCTTTCTAATCGAGTATTTCTTATCTACCCGTCACGCAGTATGTGCAGCAAAGCTGCCAGATTCTTTATGCGCCCTGTGTACAAAAAGGTTTTCGTTTTTTCTTATGGGTGTCTTCCCCACCTTTCTTATTCAGTATAGTTTATTTTTGTACTTTTTGCAACACGAACTTCGTCCATTAACAAATGAACTTTTATTTGTAGACATTATGTTTGGCGAGAAAATACGAAGTCCTGTCTGACAGTAACTATCACTTCTGCCAAAATTCTACATATAATATCCTATAATTTAATTGCATTGAGAGGCGGTCACTATGAAGTCTGAGAACCATCATAAGAAACCTTTTCTCCGCCTGGATCACGTAGGTTTTTCTTATTATAGCAATCTTGGCGAAATAAAGGTTTTGAATGATATCAGTCTTTCTGTCGAAAAAGGAGCTTTTGCTGCTTTTGTAGGTCCAAGCGGCTGCGGCAAATCTACGCTGCTGTCACTTATTGCAGGACTTTTAAAACCAGTTACTGGTTACATAACGTTTTATTCAGAAGACTTTAATGCTCCTCGTGTGGGCTATATGTTGCAACATGATCATTTGTTGGAATGGCGCGATGTATACCATAATATTATGCTTGGATTAGAGATACAGAAAAAAAAGACAAAAGAAAATCTTGAATTGGTGGATTATCTGCTGGAAAAATATAATCTTGCAAACGTCAAAAATTTAAAACCTTCTGCGCTTTCGGGTGGTATGCGTCAAAGAATTGCTTTAATTAGAACACTTGCAATACGTCCTGACTTACTTTTGCTTGACGAACCTTTTAGCGCGCTTGATTATCAAACAAGACTAAATGTATCAAAAGATGTTCGTGATATTATTAAATCCGAGCAAAAAACAGCGATTCTTGTGACGCATGATATATCAGAAGCAATTTCTATGGCAGATGTTGTATTTGTTCTTACAAAGCCGCCTTGCATGATGCGCGATAATATTCCCATAGAATTTGAGGCAAATGGAATTCAGCGGAATGAAATCAGAAAATCAAGTCTTTTTCAAGAATATTTTGACAAAATATGGAGGGAGCTGCAAAATGATGATACAAAATCATGAAAAAACAGAAACAGATTCTGATGCTATGACAACAGGGCAAAAGAAATTTCTGCGCCGTCAGCAGCTATGTAAATTGTATATTTTCTGGAGCAGAATTCTAATTTTGGCTGGTTTTTTGTTACTTTGGCAAGTGTCATCTGATTTTGGTTGGATAGACCGTTTTTATTTTAGTTCACCGATTGCTATCGCACAATTATTCTGGCACGATATTACGAATATGTCACTTTTGAGTCATATTGGCATTACACTTTTGGAATCTGGGGTAAGCTTTTTGCTGATTATCCTATTTTCTGTTTTAATCGCTACATTTTTCTGGTTTTATCCATCTCTTGGAGAAATGTTTGAACCATTTTTGATAATATTAAACAGCTTGCCAAAATCCGCACTTGCTCCGCTTATTATTGTGTGGTTAGGCACTGGTCCCCGTACAATTATTTTATGTGGAATGTCAGTTGGAATATTCGGCTGCATCTTAAATTTATATCAATCTTTTGCACAGACTGATCCCGAAAGATTAAAGCTGATCGAAACCCTTGGCGGCACAAAGCTGCAAGCATTTACAAAGGTGGTATTTCCGGGGAATATTCCAACATTTATCTCCCTGTCAAAGGTCAATATAGGGCTTGCTCTTGTGGGCGTAATTATTGGAGAATTTCTAGCTGGAAGAAAAGGCCTAGGATATCTGATTATATATGGAAGTCAGGTATTTAAGCTTGATATGGTTATTTTGAGTATTGTTATTCTTTGTACAATTGCGATGGGAATTTATGGCCTTTTAAATTTATTGGAAAAAAAGATAAGTTGAGCACATTATTTTTAATGTTGGCTACACTTTATCCCTTGTGATATCCTTATAGCCTTCGCCAAATATTTCATTTGCAGAGGAAACAATCATAAAAGCAGATGTATCTTCATCTTTTACGATTTCTTCTAATTTGGGATATACTTGTTTTCTGGTGACAATCATCAAAAGCTCTTTTAGCTGGTTGGTATAAGCACCTCTTGCAGTAATAATTGTAGCAGTAATATCCAATTCACTAAGAATTCGCTGCTTCATTTGTTCCGGGTTTGTACTAATAATATACGTAAGCCTCGCCTCATCAAAACCATACAAAATCTTATCCATCACAATAGAATCAATTACAACTGCCACGCCAGCATAAAAAGCGACTGTCAAATCTTGAAAAACAATCCATGAGGCAACAACCACCATTGTATCAAAGCAAAGAAACAAAACGTTTGTTTTGATATGTTTCCACCTGGTACGAAGTACTTTTACAATAATGTCGGCGCCACCTGTTGTGGCGCCTGCCCGGAACACAAGCGCAAGCGCTACTCCAAGCAGTGCACCGCCTAACACTGCTGCAATCAGCAAATCTTGAGTCACTGCACCATAGGATGCTATCTGATTCATAAAGATTGTAATCATAGCAAGTGTATACATTGTTGAGCATATAAATCTCCAGCCAAATTTCCACAACCCTAACAGTACAATTGGAATATTTAATAAAAAATTGATTGTTCCTGTTGGAATTGCCACAAATCTGTTTATCAGAATCGCAATACCAGTTACCCCGCCAGGCGCAATATTATTGGGATCTAAAAATAAACTGATGGATATTGCATATATCATTGCTGCAATGGTTAGTATGATATAATTTTTTACTTTTTTTGCTGCTTTTTGGGTTAATTTGGCTTCGTTTTTCATAGCACCTCATCAATTTATTTGGATAATGATAGATTTTATTTATATATTTGTTCGTACTTGTTTGGGCTGATAGCCATTTTCTTCTAAGGATTTAATAATTTGATTTTTATGTTCTGTTCCAAATGTTTCAAGTGTAATTCTAAGCTCTACAGCCGCATTCCTGTTTATGGAAACAAACTGATTGTGTTCAAGTTTAATCACATTTCCATTCATCGCAGCGATAACACCAGAAACCTTCGTTAACTCTCCTGGCTTATCGGGAAGTAAAACTGATACTGTAAAAATACGGTCTCGGAATATCAACCCTTGTTGTACCACAGATGACATTGTTATTATGTCCATATTTCCGCCGCTTAATATAGAAACAATTCGTTTATTTCTGACATCAAGATGACGAAGCGCCGCTACTGTAAGAAGCCCTGAATTTTCTACGACCATTTTATGATTTTCTACAATATCTAGGAATGAAACAACAAGCTCTTCGTCAGGAACTGTAATAATTTCATCAACATTTTCCTTAATATAAGGGAAAATATTTTTTCCAGGTGTTTTGACGGCTGTGCCATCAGCGATAGTATTCACGCCTGGCAATGTAATAATTTCGCCTGCTTTGAGAGACTCTTGCATACAATTTGCTCCGGCAGGTTCCACGCCAATCACTTTAATTTTAGGGTTTAGAAGCTTTGCAAGCGTCGATACCCCCGTTGCAAGGCCGCCTCCTCCGATTGGAACAAGAATGATATCGACCAATGGAAGATCTTTAAATATTTCCATTGCGATTGTGCCTTGTCCTGTAGCTACGGCCAAGTCATCAAATGGATGTATAAATGTATATCCTTTTTCTTCTGCAAGCTGATAAGCATACTCACATGCCTCGTCATACACATCTCCTTTGAGAATCACTTCCGCACCATATCCTTTGGTACGATTTACTTTCATAAGAGGCGTTGTTGTAGGCATTACAATAGATGCATGCACATCATATTTTTTAGCAGCGTATGCAACCCCTTGTGCATGGTTTCCAGCAGAAGCCGTAATCAGTCCCTTTTCACGCTCCTCCGGTGAAAGGGTGCTTATTTTATAATATGCACCTCTTACTTTATAAGCACCTGTAAGCTGCATATTTTCTGGTTTCAGATAAACCTTATTTTCCGTCTGGCTGCTTAAATACTCACTGTATATCAGTTTGGTTTCTGAAGTCACCTTTTTTACAATCTCTGATGCTTCTTCAAATTTCTCAAGTGTAAGCATATCTGACATGTAACTCTCTCCTTTTTAACTAAAGTTATTTGCTTTCTCTCCTATTCAGGTGTCTGTTATTTTGAATCTATGATTTACTGTTCTAAGTGGATCTATTTCTGTTTTATATGATGACGTATTTCTTGTCACCAGAAAAACCATTTTTTCTTTTTGGGTTTCTCTGTGATTTCCTCTTCTTCCATCGAGGCATCATTGTCTTCGATGTGCTCTTCTATATTGTCAGCACTCTGAATATTGTCACTTTCTTCTGAGACATCAATTTCACATGCTGTTTCATCATTGGATTCAATATAGTCCGAAATCGTATTTTCACAAAAATCCTCTTCACATGCGGCGCTGCCCAATTCCTCGATATCGTTAGTATGTTCCGATTCTTCTGGTTTAACATCAAACAACGCATTTACAAATTCGTCTGCATTAAATTTCTGCAAATCGTCTATGGTTTCTCCAACTCCAATATATTTTACTGGAACATTTAACTCGGATTGTATGGCTACTGCAATACCACCCTTTGCAGTTCCATCCATCTTTGTAAGAATAACTCCCGTAAGATTTGCAACTTCACCAAACTCTCTGGCCTGTAAAAGCGCATTCTGGCCAGTAGTTCCATCAAGAACAATCAGATTTTCCCTGTGTGCATTTGGAAACTCTCTGTCTATAATACGATTCATTTTCTTTAACTCTTCCATCAAGTTCTTTTTATTGTGAAGTCTTCCCGCAGTATCACAAATAAGCACATCTACATTTCTTGCCTTTGCAGCATTCACCGCATCAAATATCACGGATGCAGGGTCGGCGCCATCTTTTCCGCCTATCATATCGACTCCTGCACGATGTGCCCACTCTGCAAGCTGGTTGCCAGCAGCAGCGCGAAAAGTATCCGCAGCAGCAATCAAGACCTTTTTCCCTTGTCCTTTTAAGATTCCGGCAAGTTTTCCAACAGATGTCGTTTTTCCAACACCATTTACACCTATGATAAAGATAACGGATTGTTCCTTTTCAAAGTCATAGGCAGTTTCTCCGACACGCATCTGCTCTTTAATGCTTTCCACAAGGAGCTCTTTGCATTCAGAAGGATGCCTTAAATGTCTCTTTTTGACCTCTTCCTTCATTCTTTCAAGGATATCATTGGTGGCATTAACACCAATATCGCCCATAATGAGAATTTCTTCTAGTTCCTCATAAAATTCTTCATCAATCTCAGATGCCCCATAAAATACGGCATCTATTCCTGCTACAATATTTTCTCTTGTTTTATTTAATCCTTCTTTCAGACGACTGAAAAATCCTTTTTTTTCTGCCATCAATGTTCCCCCTTTTTATTTTATGTACGCTTGAAATTTTCCTTGCATCTGTTCTGATTTTAGAACTATTTTTTTTCGTCTTCTTGGCTCCACTGGTCAACCTCACTGTCTACAAGATTGACACTCACAAGCGTTGATATTCCCTTTTCCTGCATGGTGATACCATAAAGCCTGTCAGCCTGCTCCATTGTACCACGCCTGTGCGTAATGACAATAAACTGTGTACTTTTTGTCAGTTTATTCAGATAGCGGGCAAATCTTCCCACATTTTCTTCATCAAGCGCCGCTTCAATCTCATCCAACAGGCAAAATGGCGAGGGTTTTAAGTTTTGTATTGCAAAAAGCAGAGCAATCGCTGTAAAAGATTTTTCGCCGCCCGATAACTGCATCATATTTTGCAGTTTCTTTCCAGGAGGCTGCGCAATGATGCGTATTCCCGCTTCTAAAATATCCTCATCTTCAATCAGTTCAAGAGTACCTTTTCCGCCGCCAAAAAGCTCTTTGAATACTTTGTCAAACTCCCGTTTGATTTCCTCAAATTTCTCAGCAAACTGCCGTCTCATAGCTGTATCAAGTTCTTCAATAATGCCTTCTAGCGTTTTTTCGGCTTCCATCAAATCATCATGCTGGTTCTTCATAAAAGTATATCGTTCCATCAGCGCTTTGTAATCTTCGATAGCGTTTACATTCACGTCTCCTAATTTTCTGATTTCTTCTTTGATTTCAGCAATTTGGCGTTTCATCTCAGGGATATGATTCATATTTTCATTTCGCAGAGAAACCGCATTATTTAACGTAATCTCATATTCAGTCCACATATAATTAATCTGTGTCTCTATGGATTCTTCCAGCTTCTCTTTTTGTGCATTCAGCCTGTATACTTCTTTGTCAAGAGCATTTTTCTTTTCAGAAATTTCTTCCCTTGCCTGGAAAAAATTCTTTTGTTTTTGTGTCATTTCTTCTTTTTTCTTTTGTTTTTCTTTAAGTGAAATTTCTGCATCAGACTGTGTATGGTAGGAAGTGCTAATCGTTTTTTCGATTTCTTCGATATTTTTTGTTCTGGCATCAATATCAGAAAGGCAGCTTTCGAGATTCGTTTGTACTTCGGTAAGTTCTTCTTTGCTGCGGTTTAACTCACCTTCAATACGTTCTAAGTTTGTCTGTTCGAACTCCTGTTTTTGAATCATTTTTTCATAGGATACATCCCATTCACTAACCAGTCCCATTTTTTCAGATTCTTCTGTTCGAAGAACTTCAAGCTGTTTTTGATAATCAGAAATATTTTGTCCAAGGACCGCTTCATTTTCTTCAGAAACTTTCAGGTCATTTAAAATTGCCTCCTTATCTGCATTAATTTCTGCAGTTTTTTGATTTATTTCCTGCTGCTCTTCTTTCAAAGAACCAAATCCCTGCTCTGCTTCGTTTTTTCGTTCCTGCGCTGTTATAACATTGAGCCTTGCGGTGTTTTGTTTGATAAACAATTCCTGCAGGACAACCTTTTCTTCTTCAACAGCCTTTCTGTGCGCATTTCGCTCTGCTTTGATCGCTTCAATATCATCCAAAGCCGCCTGCAAATTCTCCTTTGTAGTTTTTAGTTGTTCTTCAAGTTCTGCAAGTTCTCGTCTTCGGCCCAAAAGGTTTGAACTGTTTTTGAACGCACCTCCGCTGATTGCACCACCAGGTACTAAGAGTTCTCCCTCAAGAGTTACGATTCGGACACTATAATTATATTGTCTGGCAATTTTTGCCGCATTATCAATATTATCGACAACAACAATTCTGCCAAGCATCGTTTTGGCGACATTTTGATACTTGGAATCTGTCTTTACAAGAGAGTCTGCAAGTCCGATAACGCCTTGTTCTTTTAATACATCTTTCATTCGGAACTCTTGCGGTTTTGTGATGCTGGTAAGCGGCAAAAATGTTGCCCGTCCAAATCGGTTCTTTTTTAGGAATCCAATCATTTTTTTGGCTGTCTCTTCATCTTTTGTAACAATATTTTGAATACTGCCGCCAAGCGCAGTTTCTATAGCTGTTTCGTATGTTTTGTCTACTCTGATAATATCAGCTACAACACCTATAATTCCTTCATTTTTCTCTTTTTGCTCCATAACTTTTTGAATACTATTTCCATATCCTTCATATCGTTCTGTGAGGTTGGAAATCGTATCAAGCTTCGTTCGGCAGCTTTGATAAGCGCCCTGCAAATCTCGAATCTCATCATCTTTTCGACTTAGGCGTTCTCGAAATGTTTTGTTATGCTCTGTCATCTCATCTAAGTGTTGGTTGACTTGAGTAATCTGCTGATTGATTTCTTCAAATTCTTCCTGCAGCGTTTTGATCTCAGCATCTCGTTCTGCCTCATCACTTCTGGCGCGAAGAAGCCGTGAATTGAGTTCTGCTTTTCGGATACGAAGCTGTTCTGCCATAGTGTCAAAGCTGCTCATTTTTGACTTGATGATTGCCCGTTCATTCAGCATAGCAATAATTTTATTTTTATCTGTTTCGATTTTGCTGTTTAGTTGTTCGATGCGTGCCTGAACTTCGGTGAGCGTACCCTTTACAGTATTTCGTTCTTTTTCTAGTTCGTCTACTTTTTCGTCAAATACTGCTTTGCTTTCAAGAATCTTACATTGCTCTTTCTCCTTTACAGCAATTTGTTCCTGCAATGCTGTAATACGTTCCCTAAAATGCTGCTCATTTCCATGAGCGCCTTTTATCTGCTCCTTTAATACATTGATTTCACCTTCCAGCTTTCCGCGGGTAACACTTGCTTCTGTAAGTGTTGTGCGCGCTGTTTCAATAGCCTGTTCAAGCTCTTCTATACGATTTTGCACTCTGTCATATTCTATTTTTATTCTATCATACTGTCTTGTAGTATTATCATAATCTTCTTTGGCAATCGTACAGTTTTTTTCCACTTCGCCAAGCTGGTCTGAAAGTTTTTTATTTTCTAAAAGAAACATATTAATGTCAAGTTCTTTGAGTGCTTCCTTTTTTCGAAGGTATATCTTTGCTTTCTCAGACTGTTTTTCCAATGGTTCTACTTGTTTTTCCAGCTCGCTCAAAATATCTGATACGCGTACCAAATTACTTTTTTCTTCCTCAAGCTTTTTCTGTGCAGTAACTTTTCTCTTCTTAAACTTAACGATACCTGCTGCCTCATCAAAAAGCTCTCTTTTTTCTTCGGGCTTTCCGCTTAAGATTTTTTCAATCTGTCCTTGTCCAATGATAGAATATCCTTCTTTGCCAATACCCGTATCATAAAAAAGTTCATTTACATCCTTCAAACGACAGGGGGTTCCGTTTATGGAATATTCACTTTCGCCTGAACGATATAAACGCCTTGCCACAGTTACTTCTTTATAGTCAATTGCAAGCTTATGGTCTGCATTGTCAAAAGTAATCCCTACATAAGCGTATCCCAAGGGTTTTCTAAGTTCTGTACCCGAAAAAATAACATCTTGCATGGACTCTCCACGAAGCTGTTTGATGCGTTGTTCCCCCAGTACCCATCTAACAGCGTCGGCTACATTGCTCTTTCCCGAACCATTTGGACCTACAATCCCTGTGATACCCTGATGAAACTGAAAGACTATTTTATTCGCAAAAGATTTAAACCCTTGCACCTCAATACTCTTTAAATACATTGTTTACCCCACTGAATGACATTATTTCTTTTTGCCCTTAAGTTTGATAAGAGCTTCATATGCAGCTTGCTGCTCCGCTGCTTTTTTTGTTTTTCCAACACCCGTACCAATTACTTTGTTATCAAGATATGCTTCGACTTGAAATTGTTTGTCATGATCTGGCCCAGTCTCTTTCACCAGCTCATATCGAAGCTGTGCTGTATTATCCTTTTGAACCTCTTCTTGTAGAAGTGTTTTACTGTCCATAAATAATATTTTGTTTTCCAAGTCAGAGAGTATGAATTGAAAAATAAATTTTTTGGCATATTCAATCCCTCCATCAAGAAAAACAGCACCAATTACAGCTTCCATAACATCAGAAATAATAGAATCTCTATTTCTCCCGCCTGTAGCTTCTTCGCCTCTTCCAAGCAATATATATTTGCCAAGTCCGATATCCTTTGCACAGTATGCCAAGGATGGTTCGCACACCATAGAAGCCCGCAGTTTTGTCAATTGTCCCTCTGGCATATCCTTATTTTCATGAAACAAAAATTCACTTGACACAAGTTCCAGTACTGCATCACCCAAAAATTCTAGTCTTTCATAATTTTCCAGTTTATTGATTTTCTGCTCGTTTGCAAAGGAACTGTGTGTCAGAGCCTGCTTTAACAATGCAATATCTTGAAACTGATATCCTATCTTATCCTGCAATTTCTGCAGGGCTTCTTTCCTGTTCTGCATCTTTTTTACTCCTGTTTCAGATAAATGTTTCCATAAGGTGAAAAAGCCCTTGTATTAAAGGGCTTCCTGCATTTTTTGTCCGTTGTTTACCTTTTCAATTGTAACAGTTCATCCATGCCCATACATAAGTTGTCGAATTGTATATTCAATTTTGCATGGCTGAACTGTTACTTTCAATTAATTCCAAAGCTTGTCTCACTGTTGATATCTTGTCCAAACCTTCTGGCGGTATTGTAATGTTCAGCGCTTCCTCTACACCCATAAATATTTGATACAAGTCGAGAGAATCCGCTCCTAAATCTGTTAGAAAAGTCATATCCAATTCTATTTCATCCGGATCCATGCCCAAAATGGCGGCTGTAACCTTCTTTAAAGCATCAAATTCCATTTTATCAGATCCTTCCTTTATGAATCACTAAGAATCACTTTTTCTTTTATCTTTTGGTTAATTTTCTGTTCCTTAAATGTTACACACTGTAGAATCGAATTTTTAATCTCATTTGCTGTGGAACTTCCATGCGTTTTTACGACTAATCCATTTAAGCCTAAAAGCGGCGCTCCGCCATATTCTTCAAGGCTAAATCCTTTCAAGGTCTTTTTCAGTGCTGGTTTTACCAATAGCGCTCCAATTTTACTCCTAAGAGAAGTCATCATTCCCGCCTTGACTTTTTTGATCAGCGTTGCACCAACTCCTTCATACAGTTTTAAAATAATGTTTCCGGCAAACGCTTCACACACAATGACATCTGCATAACCCGTTGGAATATCTCTTGCTTCGATACTTCCTATAAAATGAATATCAGGACAGTTTTTTAAAAGGGGAAAGGTATCTTTTACGAGTGCATTTCCCTTTTCTTCTTCTGCGCCAATATTTACAATTGCAACCTTGGGATTTGGAATGCCCATGACGCTTTCCATATATACAGAACCCATTTTTGCAAACTGTACCAAGTGCGACGGCCTGGCATCTACATTGGCTCCACAGTCAATCAAAAGAGAACAGCCAGTCTCTGTTGGGATCAATGGTGCGAGCGGTGGTCTTTCAATTCCTTTGATTCTTCCTACAATCAATTGTCCGCCCACAAGTACTGCTCCAGAGCTTCCTGCGGATACAAATGCATCACATTCATTATTTTTAACAAGATTTAGTGCAACTACAATTGAGGAATCCTTTTTCTTTCTAATTGCCATAACTGGAGGTTCAGCAGTATCAATTACTTCTTCAGCATTTACAACTTCAATTCGCTCTTTGTTGTATGTATGCTGCGAAAGAACATCATTTATCACATTTTGTTTTCCAACAAGATAAACTTTGATTTTACTGTTTTGATTGACTGCCTCGATTGCTCCTTTTACGATTTCAGCCGGGGCATTATCGCCGCCCATGGCATCTACTGCTACCTTCGTCATTTCATCCATTACCAAAATCCTCCATACTTATATAAATATACTAAACCTGTCGTTAAAAATCAAGAGAAAACAAAGATATCTGCAATAAGTCTTTTGAAAGTTTATAGCTAAATTGTGTTATAATAAAAATT